>ERZ1292629.220-Hain-H43-01um-R1-220-length-60364-cov-9_pt1 | contig 60364 bp, 58 predicted proteins | sample MGYA00564399_ERZ1292629 | MGnify/ENA primary metagenome ERZ1292629 (study PRJEB36523, sample SAMEA6512636) | groundwater metagenome | collected 2019-01-08 | study: AquaDiva: Metagenomics assemblies of 32 groundwater samples
AAGGTTGATGATAAGCACTCTATCTTCCCATCCGTCGGTATTCACGCGCCCGCCTAAAAATAAAAGCAAAAACGACCGGAATGCGCTTACGCCCCTCTTAGCGAGAAACTTTAAATATGAAATCGATTCCGCCATAAATTTTTATACTAGCCGAAGTGTTTCCGAGACAATGTGCATTGCTTATCCGCTACGATCTTGATCCAATACTTTTTTTAGAGTTTTGGAAGTAAGCGTTGCTGTTCCTTCCAATCCAACAACTACGCCCGCCGCATGATTTGCAATCTCCGCCGCAAGAGAAAGCGGCGCTCCGCTCGCACACATAAGCGCAAGAGAAGCAAGCACGGTATCTCCCGCTCCTGTAACATCGTAAACCTCAACCGCTCTGGTAGGAATATGGGAAATTTTTCCACTTTTATTATCAAGCGCGGTAATTCCATATTCCCCGCGAGTAAGCACAACGGAAGATTTAAGCATTTCGGAGAGTTTTGAGACTACATCGGCCGCCACCGCGTCCGAATCTCCAAACATGCCGATTATCGCGTTCCCTTCTTTAAGGTTCAAAACCACCGTTTCAACATTTTCGTATAAAGCCGCTCCAGCCGGTTTAATACCCGCGATTATCTTTCTATTCCAAAAGTACTTTTTTATAAATGCGATAATTGATGGCACAACGCATCCTTTTGCATAATCGGATACAACCACGGCATCAATATTTTTTAAACCTTTTAATCGTGAAATTATTTTTTCCTCCGCTGCCTTCGAAACTGCGCCTGCTCTCTCCCGATCGATCCGCAACAATTGGTGGCGCTTCGCAACAGCTCGAGCCTTCACGGCAGTCGGTCGCCCCCTCTCTACGATAAGGCGGGCATCAATCCTGAATTTCGCGCATACATCGTGAATTATTTTTCCCTCCGCATCGTTTCCTACAACTCCGACGAGCGTGACGACTCCTCCAAGCGACGCGATATTTGCAGCGACGTTCCCCGCCCCGCCCAAAACATACTCGCGCGATCGCTCAACTATAACCGGCACAGGAGCTTCTGGTGAAATCCGCTCAACATCGCCCCGAATGTAAAGATCTAGCATCACGTCGCCGTAGACGAGAATTTTCTTATTTTTAAATTTATCAATGTATGAAGAAAGAAGAGCCATACAGTTTTGAGATTTAAGTTTTGAGATTTAAGTTTTGATCAACATACTCGCACCACGAGTGGAAAACAATTTCGTGGATCTCTTGTATGCGGGCGGTTTCCGTAGTCGGCACCGCAACGACAACATCCGCACTATTGCGCAAATGTGCTCCACCCGCGCCAGTGAGAACAATAATTTTCATATTTTTCTTTTTTGCCGCATCAATAGCTTGAATTACATTTCTTGATTTTCCGCTTGTGGTAATTGCGACAAGAACATCGCCAGTAGACCCGAGCGCTTGCAACTGCCGCGCGAACACATCTTCGTAGCTGTAGTCATTCGCGATTGCAGTCACGGCAGCGAGCTCCGAAGCAAGCGAGATTGCCCGAAGCGGCTTTCTATCGCTCTTATAGCGGCATAGCCATTCGCCCACAAGATGCGATGCATCGGCAGCCGAGCCTCCATTGCCGCAGGCAAACATTATCCTATCGCTTTGCGCAACATTCAAAAGAATCTCCGCCGCCTTTCGCACGTCCGGCAAAATTATCTCGATGCTCTTCTTGAGAACGGCTGAATTTCTAGTAAATGCCGCATTGATTATTTCCGCGCTTCCCATAAGATAAAAATATCATAATTCTTGGTTGCGGTCGAGAATCCCTTTTGCGAAACTATAAAATTCAACTTACAATTCAATATATGGCTAATAAAGAGAGGAGGATAAAAAGCTTGAATGAAATCATTGCTATTGCGCGCCGCGCAAGAACAAAGGGTCAAACCGTTGTGACGACAAACGGCGCGTTCGACGTTATTCACGTCGGGCATGTCCGCAACCTTGAGGTCGCGAAAAGGTGCGGCGATATTCTCATTGTCGGCATAAATTCCGACGCATCCGTAAAAAGATATAAAGGCAAAAACCGGCCGATTATCCAAGCGCATGAACGCGCGGAAATTATTGCCACGCTAAAACCGGTGGACTACGTTTTTATTTTCGAATCCGACACGCCGATCCCGTGGCTCAAAAAAATCCGGCCACATGTTCATGCGAAAGGCGCGGATAGAAAAATTTCTGAAATTATAGAAAAGCCGACGCTCGACGAAATCGGCGCAAAACTTGTGCGTATTCCATACCACAAGGGAAAATCAACAACAGCGATTATTGATAAAATCAAAAGGTTATAATAAGTTGTCGGTCAAAAATCCGCTTTCGTAGTAATCCTGAATTCCTTTTTTGATATCAAACTCCGACTCAAACCCTAGCTTTTCCTTGGCAAACGACATATCGCATTGAGTGAAACTTTGATAACGATCGGCGTATGGATTCTCAATGTATTCAGGCGTTCGGTTAACCCCGAGCATTTTGTTCAAAATTTTTATAATGTCGTTAAAACTTGTCGCGCGTCCGCTGCCGCAATTTACTATACAGCTTTCTTTCGCCGAAAACGCAAGCATATTTGAGCGCACGACATCTTTAATATAAATATAATCGCGCCTTTGCTCGCCGTCTCTAAAAATTTTCGGATTGCCCGCTTTCATCTGCTGTGCCAATTGATAAATCATGCTCGCGCGCATACCTTTATGGTCTTCGCGAGGACCATACACGTTGCAATACCGCAAACCTACAATAATCACGCCGGAATTCTTTTTCGCAAAATCCATAGCGAACTCATCAAGCGCAAGTTTGGATTCCGCGTATGGATTCAATGGATTAAACGGCCCGATCTCGCGGTACGGCGGCAGCATATCGCCATACACTGCGGTCGAAGAAGCGTATATGATTTTTTTGCATCCATTAACGACTGCGCGGTCGAAAAGTTTTTTCGACGCCTCCACGTTCACCGCAAACATTTTTTTCCGATCAAAATCCGTAGTCGCATTATTCGCGGCTTCATGGAACACGGCGTCGACTCTTCCGATTTGTTTCCAATCAATAGCCGCCAAATCGCCAAGCATATACTTCCCGTTAAAATTCGGGATTTTCTGCTCCGCATCGTTGCCGATAATTACAAGATCGTTGCCACCTCGGAAAAGCTCAATTGCGAGATTTGATCCAATAAAACCTGTGCCGCCCGTAATAAGTATGCGCATGAATGTAATTTGACCTAAACTCCCAAAAATCTTTTACAATTTAATTTTTATTTATTCTCTTATGATAGTATTAACTTATCAGGAAAATGACAAACCGAAAATCAAAGAGCCTGCTGGTCAATTTTTCACTTTCTTTGCTTGCCCTTGTCTTTTTTTCATGCACTACTGAAGTTGTTTTAAGAATCTATACATCAGCCACCTCGACCGACATTTGTAATTTTAATAAATTTAGAAAAGAATATTTGGGCGCCAGCACAAGCGGATTTTATAAGTTGTCAGACAATCCAGATCTCGTCGTCGAATTGCGACCGTTGGCCGAAAAGAAAGCGGATGGAGAAGACGTAAACGATTTTGGCTATTCGGCAGCCAAGATCAACGCTGATGGAATACGGGCTGATCGCGAGTACGCCGTGCCAAAACCTCCTAACACGTACCGAATAGCAGCCGTAGGAGATTCAACTACATTCGGGTGGGGCGTTGGAAATAATGGAACCTATCCCAAAATTCTCGAGGATATATTAAAAGACCAATGGCGCGGTAAAAACGTTGATGTAATAAATTTCGGCGTTCCTGGATATAACGGGAAGCAAAAACTCGTTGTTCTCAAAGAAAAAATCATGAAATACGATCCGGATTTGGTTGTTATGGGATGGCTCATAGATGACGACAATCCCCCGACATATGTCTTGCCCCCATCCAAGGTTGTGGGCTTTTTACTCTCGAATTCCAATCTCTTCATGTGTTTCAAAAAAAAGTTTATGCCTATTAATTATCCTGATGCTCCACCCAAAGAAAGGTACCAAGAAAATGCTTCCGGCTGGAAAGCTTCCGATGAATTCTTTGGAGAAATCGCTGATTTCTCACGCAAAAAAAATATTCCAGTTGTAATGGTAATACTGCCGGTGTGGCAACCATGGGAAAAGAACGTTGCCAAAGGAATCATAGATGTCAATCAACTTCTCCAAACAATGGCTGAGAAAAAAGGTTTGCGCGCTATAGACATGTTTCCATTTTTAAAAGATTTCGCAATCGATGGCACGTCTGCAACTACTTTTGCACACGATTCCGATATTTGGCATCCAAACCCTATGGGAAATGCCTTAATTGCTTACAAGATTTACAACTATTTACTCCAAAATCATCTTATTCCTCTCTCAAAAAACATAAGCGGAATTAAATTCGTCCCACCCCGGCGTTCGAGTAACGGCACTAAGCTTTTTGGGTGGGGTTTCGAATATAGCCAAATCAAAGAAAAATAATTTACTACAATCCATCCTAAAATTGCTTTTCCACCATCTTCTTTTCTGATAGCTTTACGAATTCCTTATGGTCCAATACGTTGACGCTTTTTTATCAATATTCATCTTAAGCAGCCGTTTGCGGAAAAAGCGAAGCACAAAACCGTATCACGCATACTGCATAGCAGCTATAGGAGATTCAACTACATTTGGGTGGGGCGTTGAAAACAAGGGAAACAATTTAAAAAATGGTGTATATAAATGGAGCCACCGCTGATCCCTGCGAAAAGAAGATCAACCCTCCAATAAGAACCAGAAACAGCACAAGCGGCACAAGCCACCATTTTTTGCGCGCCCGCAAAAACTCCAACAGCTCTTTGAGAATATAAAGTTTTCGCATGAGTTGATTATACACGAGAAGAAACATCTATTCAGTACCTCGGATTTTTACGCACGTTCGAATAACAAGGCACGTCATTCCAGCGGGGTTTAATACCTCACGGAAAGGTATTGGATATATTAAAACTGCTTCTCGAAATCCTTCCGAGTGGCGGCCTTTATCTCGCGGATGCGCCAATAACTTCCGACAGCGGAGTCGAAACCGTGCACGAGGAACCGTTTCCCGAACAGTCGGAGGACAAGCGCGAGCGGAATGAGACACGCGTAGAAAAATATGACGAGAATAATCCTTGTCATCGCCCCCCCTAGAATAACAGCGAAGAACATCCAGAGCCGCTGGGGCAAACGGAGAATTCGCGGCGCGGCAACTCCGCATAGAACAAGAATAACACCGATCCACATAAACACGCTCCAAAATTCCTGCCCCCGCCATAAAAATAAAATACCGAGAGCCGTAAATATAAGACCCAAAACCACGCCAAAATTGCGAAGATCTCGAACTGCGCTGTTCATACGTTTAATACCTTATTCATATTGCTAAAGTTGTTGGTTCTTTAAACATGCTCCAGAACAAAGTCCCTACCTCCTTTTACCAATCATAACAAAAAAACCGCCCTCCCTGCTGCTTTGAAAAACCATCATAAGCTCGACTAAAAAATGATCGAGTTTCGTACCCGACTTGTAAATCGAAAAAATCTTGTCATCCGGGGAAAAAGCTGTTCCGACTTTTGGATTAGGAATGCCATACACAAAATCAAAACCCGCCCTATCAAACCAACCAAGAATTTCTCCTATGGCATGCTTGGATTCGTGTGGATTCTTATACTGATCGCGGAACCACGTTGATTTTTTTATTTCACCGATACGCTCATCACGCAGGCGCGGGTCCAGAAATCTAAATCTATCCCCGCTGACGGTAAAAATTTTCTGACGCACATTGGTAATCAATCTCCCCCACTTATGGTAAAGACCAATCAAGATATACCCACCCTTCTTCACCAACCTAGCAATTGACAAAAAACCTTCTTGAGGACGACTGGTATGGTGTAAAACGCCATTCGAAATCACGAGATGAAAACTTTCATCCTTGAAAATTGGGCGGAAAAGATTCATCTGATAAAATCCCACGCGTTCCAGATTATTGCGCACCTTAAATTCGGTTGCCAGTTTCAGAGAATTGAGACACATATCAGCGCCGAAAAGCGAACGATTCGCGATACCGAGGTAATTCGTCATCTGCCCAGTGCCGCATCCGACTTCGAGCATGCGAACGCCGAACGGAATCTGTTCATTGAGCATTCTCACGAATTGACTACGTTCGGCCTTCACAATCAAGTCGGCTGCCGTTTCGAAAGATTCGTAATTTGGAAAAGGCGTTTTTTCATAAAATGCTTTTATGATCTCCGTCACGTCTTCCTTCCCATCCCATTTGTTGGGAACGAACATAAGCGGAATGCCTTCATCTTCCCGAAACGACGCGCCGCAGCCAGTGCATCGAATCGAGCCGCCTGCAAGCACAATGTCCGCACGACACCGTGGGCACGCGAATACGTCAAGATTTCTCTTTAGGTGCTCAAGACTGTTGATCAGATTCTTCATGGGACGGGGTTTAATCAAGGTCAAACTCTTTATGCCAATCCACAGCATCTTTGAATTCGGGCTGGGCCTTTTTATCAAGAAGGAAATTGCCCATCGCGAGGTAATCGATATTGGTTCTCATAAAACACCTGTAGGCGTCATCCGGCGTGCAGACGATCGGTTCTCCGCGCACGTTAAATGACGTATTCACAATAACAGGACAACCGTATTTCTCGTTGAAGCGCGCGATCAGCTTATGGTAACGGGGATTGGTTTTATGATGTACAGTCTGAACCCTTGCGGAATAATCTACGTGGGTCACGGCGGGGATTTTTGATCTAGGCTTTTTAAGTTTTTCTAGACCGAACGCCTGCTCGTCTTTTTGGGAGAGCGGCAGGCGTTTGTCATTTTTTACATCTGCCGTAAACAACATGTACGGACTTCGCTCCGACATATCGAAATATTCGGAAACGTGCTCATATAGCACCGACGGCGCGAACGGACGAAAACTTTCCCTGAATTTAATTCTTAAATTCATCATCGACTGCATCTCTCTCGACCTCGCGTCTCCAATAATCGAACGCGCACCAAGTGCCCTCGGGCCGAATTCCATCCTGCCCTGAAACCACCCGATTACTTTGCCGGCGTTGATTGCGTCGCTGATTTTATCAAGAAGAGCATACTCGCTGAATTGCTCGTACGAAATAGCTCGCTCATCCAAGTACCTCTTAATTTCCTCGTCCGCGAATTCCGGGCCGAGATACGCGCCTAGCATCCCATCCAACTTCCCGCTTCCAATTTCCAACTTCTTATTTCCAAGATACTCGTGCCACACCGAGAGCGCCGCGCCCAAGGCGCCGCCAGCATCCCCTGCTGCCGGCTGGATCCAGACATCATTGAAAACACCTGACTGCAAAAGCTTCCCATTCGCTACGCAATTTAATGCCACACCACCGGCCATAACTAAATTCTTTTCACCAGTTTCCTTTCGAATGTGTCGGCTAATTTTCAACATAATTTCATTCATCACCGTCTGGATAGAAGCCGCTACATCCATATCTTTTTGCGTTAGTATTGTATCCGGCTTCCGTGGTTCACCGCCAAAAAGCGCATGGAATCGGGCGTTCGTCATCGTAAGTCCCTCGGCGTAGTTAAAATAATCCATATTGAGCCGGAAGGAACCGTTATCTTTCACGTCAATCAGCGTGTCGTAGATGAGACGTTTGTATTTTGGTTCGCCATACGGGGCAAGACCCATAAGTTTGTATTCCCCAGAATTGACCTTGAAACCAGCGTAATACGTGAAGGCGGAGTAGAGCATCCCAAGCGAGTGCGGAAAGTAAATGTCTGCCCAGAGTTCGATTTTATTTCCTCGGCCCACTCCCCAACTTGTCGTCGCCCATTCCCCTACGCCATCAAGCGTAAGGATTGCCGCCCGCTCGAAAGGCGATGGGAAAAAGGCCGAGGCGGCGTGAGAACGATGATGTTCTGAAAACAAAATTTCCCCTCGAAATCCCGGGCCGAGTTCACGCCAAAGTATCTCCTTTATCCACAATTTCTCCCTGAGCCACGCCGGCATCGCCGCGATGAACGACTTTATTCCGCGTGGCGCGACTGCAAGATATGTCTCAAGCAAACGCTCGAATTTTAGAAATGGCTTTTCGTAAAATACTGCGTAATCAACGTCGGCGGAAGAGATCCCTCCGGCCGCTAGGCAATACTCAATGGCTTTATTAGGAAACCGCTCGTCGTGCTTCTTGCGCGTGAAGCGTTCTTCTTGTGCAGCGGCAACGATTTTGCCGTCGCTCACGAGACATGCAGCCGAATCATGATAAAAAGCGGAGATACCGAGAATGTTCATCTAGTTAAAAAATTACAGTCTTCAGATTTCGATCGCAAGACAATGACAATAAAGTTAATTATTCGTTTTTGATATATTACGATTATTGATTTTAACTGGATTTGTCCATTATGTGCGGTCGCGGCTTTTAATGGGATTCATATTCTTATGGTAATCCACAATAACTTCTTTTGCGTACGCTTCCCAGCTCATTTTTGTCTTCACAAACTCTTGCCCATCAGTTGCAATCTTAAAATACAGATCTGGATTCTTAATGAGCATCTCAATCTTTTCCGCGATCTGCACCGGTGAGAGCGGATCAACAAAGCAAGCGGTCTCGCCGTCTGCGAGCGCTTCCGTAATGTCAATTTTCCGAGACGCGATAACAGGTGTTCCGGCTGCCATTGCCTCAAAAGGCACGAGTTGCCAGCCAAAACCGTCCCGCGGCGGTGGCAAATGAATCGGCAGAACAAAAAAATCGCTCATTGCATACAGCTGTTCCAGCTCATCGTCTGACGCCCCGTCGAACCGGAAATCAATATATTGCTCCACCCCAACATCTCTCGCGCGCGCGAGTAGCATATCCATGCATTCATTTTCCTTCCATATATTTTTGCAGACGATTACCGCGCGGACATTATGCGACCGATCACGCAAAATCTTTATTGCATCAACAATATCTTCGAACCGGCGGTATTTGTTGAGCGCGCCGACTCCGAAAATCGTAAATTCTTTTTTGCCCGCAATTTTTTTCGGCGCGGCATAAAACTTCTCGAAATCGAGTCCGCTCCAGACAACTTTCCCCTTCATGCCGCGCTCTTCCGCCCATGCTTTATTGCGCTCCACGAGCACAACAACCGAATCAATAAATCGGAAAAAATTTCGCTCTGCGATATCCTTATACCAATTAAACACACGACTTGCGATGTCGTACATAATGCGATCCTTTGGAAGATACATATACGGCGGATCGTTCATTGTCCAAATTATTTTCGCGCGCGGATTCTTCCGTTTGTAAATCGACGCGAGTCCGTAGGAAAAATCGTGCAGGTTTACGATGTCGAAATCCGCGTCCATCGCTTCCGCAATTTTCCTTCCAGCGGCCGAAAGCGCCCTCCCGCGCGCGAGTTTCTCGTACGTTCGTCCAATAAGCCGGTCCGATACGTACTGCCACGCAATGGGCATCGGCGACGTGATGACGCGAATATCGAGCCCCTTTCTCAAATCCGGATACGCCGATTCATTAATCTCGGGCGCGTAAATTACAACGCGATGCCCAAGCTTCATAAGAGCATGTGCGAAAGAATAGATCAGCCGCACTCCGCCCGCCTGCCAAGAAAGATTAAGGCACACAATAGCTATTTTCATAGAGTAATCACAAATAATAGGTTACTCTAATTTTTCATTTCGTACCAATAGTTACATAAGCCGTGAACCTTGTGTCGCCGACAATAATTTGCAAAATCAGTTGCAAAAATACAATGCCCGTTTCGATATACATCGGAACGGGCAAAGTGATTGAGTGTCCAATAATCCAGAGCGACTAAGCGGCCGAGGACTGCCTGCGAGGGCGGACGCCAGCGAGAACACAGTAGTCATGGAACCTGTTGTCGGGATAGTCCAAGCCGAGCCTGCGGCTGTCGGCGCGGCGGCGCAAGCACACGACGCGACGGTCGCGGTCCGGGTCCCGCCAAGCTTCGTGGAGGAAGATCACATACGGCTTCTTCTCGGAAGTCGTCGTCTTCAAGTGTTGCTCTGCGAACCGGATCGCGTGCTCGTAAGTCGGACGACCCAAGCCCTTGTCCTTGAGGATCTTGAGGCCTTCCTCTTCGATGAAGCTCGTACCAGGATCAACGATTTCAATCTCGTCTTTCCATAGAACATCGCTCGGCTTAAGCGGGAAGTTGATTTGGGTAATCCACTCGTTAAAGGGGAAGCCCAACGCAGCGGTGATCTGGTCGGTGTCCTCGGAACCGCCCATCTTCACGATGAAGACCGAGGGATCGAAACCGAGGATCTTTTGATACTGGTCGCGATCGACCTTTGTGAGGTCAAGCTCCACAGCGCAGCGCCGGAGATCTCCGAGGAGTCCAGATGCGTAAAGCGCCTGGAGCTGGCCGGAGTCAAGTGATTCAAACATCTCGAGGAGATGCTTTCCTTGGGACATGCTAGCATTCGTTGTCATATGTTTTCTCTTTCTGCTAGCCCGCCTTTGTTGTTTTGGATTTTGGACAAGCGGGTTATAGCTTAGAAGCCACGATTTGTTCGCAGACTCGAAGCTATAACCTGCCTATACTTGGATTGTTGTAAAAGAACGTAGTAATGGTAACAGAATAAATAGATTCTGTCAAGTTTTTTGGCGGTACATTTATGCGGGAATACTCTATGTACTAAGACGGGATATACGCCTTTCTAAAGCACTCAATTGTTTTCTTAAGTCCCGAGTCAATACTCGTACCGCCCGAAATCCAAACTCTCGCTCGGCCCTGGCTACGTCAAGTAAACGCCGAAGTTGCCCATCTGGCCTTGAGGAATCGAAACGGATCTCTCCTCGATAATCCATCACGTCACACAATTTTTTGACAAGTTCTCTGATGGCGATATCCGTGCCACTGCCGATATTCACTGGTTCCGGCTTATCATACCGCTCCGTCGCAAGTAAAATCCACTCTGCAGCATCTTCCGCATACAAAAAATCCCTCTTTGAATTTCCGCTTCCCCAAATCCGGATGAAACCCTGTCCCATTTTCTGATCATCAATAATTTTTTTAATGATCTGCGGAATCACATACTGCTATGTGCATTATTAACGAATACTCTCGCGAGTCACCAATAAGTTACCCGACTTGTTGTTTAGGACGGTATATTTTTGGAGCAAAAAATTCTTGCTTGCTGAATTTTTTGTCGAATAATCCTCAACTTCATAGAAAGAAAAACCGAAATCTTCGAGCATGGTCAAAAACTCACCGGCATCCACGCCAAACATCTTCTGCCCCGCAGGCCAGAATTCAGTCAATATTTTCACATGTGGATATTTCTTCAAAATCCCAGTCATGCCTTTTAATACTCCCCCTTCTGCTCCTTGCACGTCCATTTTTATAAATGCGACCGGTTTTTTATAATTCGAAAAATATTCATCAAGCGCAATGACGGGCACGTCAATCGCCGTTCGCTTTTCAATAAGCTTGTCATAAACCGCGCCATTTTTTCCCCAATCTTTCGTACGTTCCTTTGGATCGTAAATACGATGATCTCCTGGATTAAAATCCGAAAGGAATAATTTGAGCGTACCCGGATGATCCAAAACCGCAACGGGCACGACAGTCACATTTTTATACGCATTCGCTGCAATATTTTTTTGGAGCAGGTTAAAATTCTCCGGCTCGGGCTCGAACGCAAACACGCGGCCTGTCGAACCCGTGGCTTTCGCCATAAACAACGTCATAAGACCGATGTTTGCGCCAACGTCAACCGCAGTATCGCCAAGCTTCAATATGCTCTCCATAAGCCCTATTTCACGCGAGGCGGCATGCCTCTCGCCCCATACGGAAAGCTCAAGGTTGTCGTTGGGGTCAAGAAAAATTGTCTGCCCCCGAAAAACTACGGAACGCGGCTTGTCATATTTTCTCACAACATCACTCAACCAATCGCGGATCACTCCGAACGGCCAGATTTTTTGAAGACCGAGACCGCCAAATGTTTTAAGCCCAAATCTGTATATAAAAAGCAGTGGCGCTTTAATAATTTTTTTGATGCTCATGCGATTCTATCCACGAATAATTTTTAAAACCGTTTCCGCAAAATATTCCGGCGTGAATTTTTTGAAATTCCCAGAAGCGAAATACGCTTGCATTGCATTTTTATACTTTCTAATATCCTCGGGAGTAATGGCGCGGAGAAATATCCTCAATTCTTCATAATTTCTAAATTTCCTCATATCTATGAAGCAATCGGCTGGAATATCAGCTTCTACATCCGGCGCTCCCCAATACACGGGAATCGTGCCGACCGCCATACTATCAAAAATCTTTTCGGTTATGTAGCCTGGCCAGATAGCATTCTCAAAACAAAGCACAAACGTGTACCCGCTCATCGTTCCGGGCTTGTCGTCAGCAAACCCTTTCCATATTTTTTTTATCACTGATGATCTCTCTGCCCCCCATCGAGAACCATACAAATCAATTTCATTATGCTGGCCGAAAAATTCCAATGCTCTTACGCGCTCGCTATACAATTCTTGCTTCAAAAACCCTTTCGCTCTGGAATTGCTATTCATCATAATCATGAACTTTCTCGGAAATCTGTCGAAATGCTTCTGATTCAGAAAGTCAAAATTTTGCGGATAGTAAAAACGCGGGAAACCAACCGCCATTGGAATAAAATAGGATTCGTCATAATGGGCAGTAATGGACCTAATGTTTTTATATACCCAGGGATTATTTGCCGGCGATTCCCACTGCATAAGAATCTTCTTCTTAAATTGAGGCAATGCACGGGATAAATATCGATTTTTAAAGGGAAAAGAATCTTTCCCGCAAATTACATCTCGGAAACGATATAAAAATTTATATATGCCGACCGGTGGATGGTCAAAGACTATGACGATATCGTCATAGCTCGGTTTCTTTTCGCCCAAAAAATCGATAGTCTGCACAGCGTAACCCGCGACCTCGAGCCGCTCCTTAAGATATGGGAACGGCGGAACGTTTGCGTTCTTATTTTCGAAAGGCGCGAAAAGTTTGTTCTTTAATCCCGATTCCGAAAACGGGACGAAGTAGACGGCTTGTTTCATTTAGGATTTTATTATCAGTCCTTGTCCGGTTGGCAAACACAAAATCGGAACTCCCTTTTTTTTAGCAAACGCATCGAATGCGATGCGCTGTTCGTCAAATCCTTGGTGGCCGTAATCATCTAAAATGATAATTGCGCCATGTGACATCTTCGGCCAAAAGTACTCTGCGGCAGCTATTTCAGGCAAGGCGCAATTCATATCGATTGCGAGGTATGCGACTCTTTTTATTTCTGATAACGTATCAAGAACTTCGGGGATAGCACCCCTAACTATGACAGCGTTATGTATTTTCGAGAAAGCTTCTTTGACGTAAGGATATATATCTGAATAACCAAATTCCCTTTCGCGCTCTGAAGGCGAAAGAAAGCGATCATCAAGTCCGTTATACGTATCAATGAGGTAAAATTTTTTATCGAGCTTTTCAAAATTAACATACTCCATCACCATTCGGCTCGTAAATCCCCGGAGCACTCCGCATTCCACAAAATCTCCCTCAAGTTTTGTGCCATGTTCCGCCGCCCAGCACGTAACATGATTAGTCCATTCAGAAGGCACATGAAGACCAAGAGCATGTCCTCCCTTAATAGCCACATTGTAGCTCTCTATAAACCTTTTATCCCTCCTGAACTCGCAAAGATGGCTAGTGATAAGTTCGTTTGAATCATATACCGGCCGCCATTTCATCAACTTCAACCGCCAATTCCGCAAAACTGAATACGCGGTATATGCTACTGGAATATTCTTTAATCTGTTTCTAATATTCATTGGTTTAGACTATCATAGCTTTTTCGCGTTTTCAATTAAAATTTATTCGCGTTTTATTAAACAAAATTCGTATTATTGTTATAGGGCTTACTATCCTGAACAATACCGAAAAATTCTCGATTACTGCCGAAAAAGCCCCCTTACATCTTTAAGAAGCGGTTCTCGTGCAATGATTAATATCCCGAGATACAAGCATGCAGAGATGATGATATTTACAAAAAAATTTACAGAAGCGATCTGAAGCATAAACGTTGCCGAACCCATAATAGCGGTTGCGGCGAGAATTCTTGGCACAAACGGCACGATTTCAAATGGCTGCAGTTTTCTGGCGCTATACCATATATACCCATTTATAATTCCTAAAGCGCCAATTGTCGCAACCACGCTTCCAACAATGCCGAACGGCGGAATAAGTAGAATATCCAAAAGAAGATTTCCGGCCGCCCCCGCAACCATTGCAATCGTAAATGTCTTCTGCTGTTTAAACGCAAGGACAAGATTCGTGATAACAGCGGCGGGATAACTGATAACAAGTGTCGCGAAAAGCAATTGGAACGATAGAGTGGCGGGCATATACTCCGCGCCATAGAGAAAGTGAATCATTGATGGAGCGATAATTATTCCGCCTAATGCGAGCGGAAAGACAATTGCCAAAGAAAAGGTGGTTAATCGTTCTATGAGAGTCTTTAGACGATCTTTCGCTTCTTCTTTTGCGAGGCGCGCGATTATCGCAAGCGAACTTGCCACTATAATGCTCGGTATGAGAGAAAATGCCATAATTGGCCGCTGAGCGGCGGCATAATATCCAAGCTCGGATGCCGTGCGAAACCAACCAATAACAAGCGCGTCTGTGCTCGTCATGAGTATCCACATAGTATTGGCCAAGCCAAAAGGAACGGCGACGGCAAGGATGTTCTTGGCCAACGGAAAGCTGAACGCGAGCGAGTGGAAAATTCTTTTGACATCCTTCTTTATGATGAAAAAAACTGCAAAGGTGCCAAGCGCGCTTCCCGCAAGATACGTTGCCGTTAGCATGTATGAGGTAGGAGAATATCTAAGAGCGATAAGGCTGAAAACAACGATTAGAATATTTGTAATGATATTCCCGAACGCTTCCTTATCTATTCTGTTTTCCGCGCGAGCAAAACCGTTCAAAAACGCACGGACATCGTCAAAAGCCATAAGCAGGGCGACTAACGGTATCAAAATCTGTGCCTCGGGAAATTTTGTAAGCAATGGCCCCACCGCAACGGTAAGAAAAATGACGGCACCAATAAGGCCGGCGCGGAGAAATATAAGAGTGGGGAAATACGCCGGCTCATTCTCGTCCCGCCGGGCAATATTGATAAAAAACAAATAATTCAGGCCCAAGTCCGAAAGGATCGTAAACGTGCCGGCAACGCTAAGCGCATAAGAGAACAGTCCGTATTGCTCCGCGCCTAAAAGCCTGGCGGCGTAAATAATGATGATCAGCTTTATCAGGTGGCTCCCGAAATTCGATACCGTAGACCAAAAGCTGTTTTTTGCCAGAGTCTGACGAAGCGAATCCTCGCCAAATAGGAATTTTTTGAGTTTGCCAATCATAGATTGTATGATACCTTATGGGCGCATGCCATGTCACGATACAAAATCCATGAATAAGAAACACGGAAATAAAAATAGCAACTTAGAAAACTCATTAGTGAGCATCGGACTGTGCGTGTATAACGGCGACGCATATCTTCGGGAAGCCATCGATTCACTGCTCGCACAGACATATAAAAACTTCGAGTTCATAATTTCCGACAATGCTTCAGCTGACGACACGCAAAAAATTTGCGAAGAATACGCGAAGAAAGACAAGCGTATTCGATATATCCGCCAAGCGAAAAACATCGGCAGTTTTGGCAATTACGATTTCGTAAGGCGTGAGTCCCGCGGGGATTATTTTTTATATGCAAGCAACGATGATCTATGGACGCCGCGCTTTATAGAAAAATGCCTCGAGAAATTCAAAGAACACCCCGATGCAGTTGTCATATTCCCAAATTTTTATACCTTTGACGATTCTGGCAGAGTGATGAAATATTTCCCTGAGCAATATTTTCCTTTTGATCAAAATCTATATAAACGGCTTAAGGCATACCTGTTGTCGAGAAGTCAGTATGGAAAGAGTTCCATTATTTACGGCTTATGGAAAAAAAACTCTCCCGCAGATCGAATAAAAATGGATGATGTAAGGGGCGACATGATTTACATGTTCCAAGCGCTATTCGCCGGATATTTTGCAGCCGTTCCAGAAACGCTTTTCTTTAAGAGACAACCTGTTCAATCTGGCTTAACTCGATCACCAAGCTCCGTTAATAAATCAAGTTTAACTCGACCTTCTCTTAGTTTACTTGCCTCGCTGCCAGACGATTTTCCATACGAAACAGTGGACGAATGGATTAAAACTCTGAAACAATCACATAACAATTGCCGCTCATTGATCCACGCAGCAAAAAATTTTATAAACAGTCGCCTGCAATCGGCGAAATACACGCGCCTCTATTCAAAATGCATTTTCGAGTCTCCAGATTTGAGCTCTAGCCAGAAAATCAGGCTGTCTCTGTGGAATTTTTATGCGTATTTTAAATCGCTGTGGTATGGGTATTTATAGTGAGTGCTCGCGAATAAAAATTACTGACGGCTTGAATCAATCGCCATTCCTTAAGGCTACATTCGCAACAATCGCGCAGTGATCGCTTAAACCAAACTCACACCGGACATTACTTACAGCATATCGAGGCGTAGAAAAAATGTAATCTACGACGCAGGTCGAGAGCCTCGCTTGGACGCTGGGATCTGTACGCGAATAATGTCTCTCGAGATCAATTGTAGTTTTAACATCGCTCGGAACATTGTCTTTTAAACGTTCTAAAAGCTTGTGATAGATGCGATTATCCCCTCTCGGAACATTAAAATCGCCGCATAAAACCAAATCAGGAATAGTATCTAAAATTTTGAATAGCGATTGAATATCTGTATCTTGATTTTCGTTTGGCTTGCCATCCGGCGTCCAGGTAAAATGAGTAGATCCGATAGTAAACTGCGCTCCGTTTTTTAGAACCGTGCCCCATACTATTCCCTGATGAATAGTTGTACGCCGAGCGGCTGTTGAAATAGAACTAAATATCTGAATCTCAGGCGCAGGTTTGTAATAATAGGCACTTCCTGTATTTTTGAGCGGCAGTTTTGTAAGTATTGCTGGCCCCTCCGCTGCAAATGGTAAGGAATCGTTTGCATCGTAGAGCTTTTTCGTTATAGGCAAATGTATATAGTGGTATCCGAAATGTTCCGTGAGCATGGAAATGTCACGATCAAAAAGTTCTTGGAGACAAACAATGTCTGGTGATTCGCGCTCAAGAAACGGAATGATGTCGTTCCAGTGCCGATTTATTTCAATGTTAAGCGTGATTAGTTTTATAGCGGACATTGATGGAATTCTAATTCGAAAATTGAAAATATTTGTCAGAATTGTTCCATCCGGCCTCGCCCTGCCATACGCCAGTGCCGCCGCCGGCGGTTGGCACGGAAATGTTTGAAAGTGTAACAGGCTCACTGCGATCTTCGAGATTTGCGTAAATTGAGCACTTCTTTGCCGTGCCGTTTACGATATAGCGATAAAAAGACTCGCTCGTGCTTCCTTTGGACGGATCGCGCGGAGTTTGCGAAACCAAATTCGCGAATTGCGGATATTTTTCTTTTAGTTCCGCGACAAGCGGAACTAGATCATAATCCCCTTCCCCAGCATCAGGAACATAGCACCGGAGCACGAGGAATCTGCCAATTTGAGAAATTTCCGCCTTGCGCCTCGCGTCGCGGGCAGTTTTAATCGCGGGCGATAGAATGACGAATGTAACAACAGCAAGTATCGCGACAATCGCAATCACGATTAAAATTTCTATAAGCGTATAACCGATTCTGGCGCGGGCAAGTTTATTCATAACACTCCTTAAAACTTCCTGTATCTTTCGTACACGGTTAATATCTCGTTTGCCCTATGCTCCCACGTGTGATTCGCAAGTACATGTTCGCGGAGTTTGTGGGTTTTTTCTTCCCGTTCTTTTTCGCGCGCGGGAAAAGACCAATACTCGATGAGTTCGTTCATTTCTCTAAGATTTGAGAATATCGGGACTGAATTCGAGGGAAGTAGAACATCAAAATCTTTTCGGTAATCTGCGATTTGAAACGTACCCGCAAGCGCTGATTCGAAAGTGCGTGCTGAAATAGACGCCGTATGCCCTGTAGAGTGGAAATTTATGACAATTTTTGATTTATTAAAGATTTCATTCATCTGTGAAATCGGAATCGAGGAACTCGAGAGAATTCGCGATTTAAGCCTAGGGAAATATTTCAGCCAATAATTCCAGCCATTGCCGAGAACAGCGACGGAATATTTCTCGGGTATTTGGTCTACGAGATGCGCGCGCATGAGACCGTCGGGGCTCTGTTCCGGAACGGATGCGATGTATGCGGCATCATATTTTTTTGCCGTGCCAGCGATGCGGAAAAAGTCTTTCGGGGTCGCGGCGAGCGGAAGATGATGAATCGGATTTTTTGTATAGAATTGCGCAGCGATCTTCGACCATTCCTCGTCAATTGAAAACATCTCGTCAACATACTCGAAACATCGCATCATTTCTTTTCCGCCGTGGCCGTGTGGAGGCGAAGTCATATAATAGAACATCGGTTTTTTTATCGCGCGCGCATCTTTTACAAATTCCGCCAAAAGCCCAGGCGCGTCTTCAATCAAAATAAGATCTGGATTACTTGCCAGAACAGACTCGAGCCATTCCCTACTACGTCGCTCATCAAACATCCGCTCGACGCCGAACTTTTTCTTACTAACCCGCAATAAAATGTTTTTGAATATCAGGTCCCGCTTCTGCGGATTTTTATCGAAAAACAAAACATCGTGCCCGAGATCCCGAAACGCCCGTTCCAAATTGAACGTTATTGCTCCATGCCAGTATGTGCCAGTGAGATGGATTTTCATAAAGTAATCGCGAATAATGCAAATTTAACTTAAATAATGCGAATTAAATAATTAGGTCAAATTGAGGAATTTATAACACGGCGATATTTGACGCCTTCACGAGTGAAGTATAGCAGAATTCCTAACTTAATTTTGGAACTTTTTAGATACCCGAGAACTTGTTTCGCGTGAACATATCCCAACCTTGAAACAACCTTCAACTCTAATAGAACCTTTTCCTCTATCACGAAATCGGCAAAGTATCGTCCGATTCTTTCAGATTTGTAATCGAGTGGAATATAAACTTCTCGCTTAAAATTAATACTGCGCCTATGCAGCTCTTTTTCAAGAGCAGCTTGGTATGCTTTTTCTGACAACCCCCATCCAAGCTCATTAAATACTTCAAATGCTGCACCAATGAGAGCGTAACTTAAATCTTTAAAAAGAATTTCCCTTTCCGATCCTATTTTATTCGCATTATTGGTCATCATTCGCATTATTAGCGACTACTCTAAATCTTGCGTTTCCAAAACAATCGGCTCATAACAAAGAAAGTCCAAAGAATGAGTTTTTTTCGCTGCCAGAGGGAAAGTTCTTTGACTTTGAGAATTTGCCTCATTCGCTTATAGAAAAACGGTGTAAATAAACGACGGAGACGGCTGTAGACGAGTGAATCATATATTTTTTTCGGAAGTGATTTTTTCTTCGACGGCACGAAAGAATCGCTCTTGGCTCGCTTAAAGAAAAGAACTTCGTTTACGAACTCAGATGTTCCTTTCGCAAGACCGCGGAAGACGAAGTTCATATCCTGAAAATCCCAGTTGTATGGATAGCGAATAAAATAGTTAACGAAAATGAAATTTAAAATTGCTTCGCGACGCCACACGGCGCAGAACATGAAGAGATCTTTGCCGTCGGATTCGTAAAAAAACGTGTATTGCTTCAATCGGCGGTACAAATCCCTCTCGGATGGATAAAACTTATTGGGATCGCGAGCCGGCGTACGATTCCCTATGTCGTCAAAATCAATTACGTTGGCGCCCGCCATAATGGACTCCGGATGCGCATCGAGCAAAGCAACGCATTTTTCGAGAAACGTAGGCGCAAAGAGATCGTCGTCGCACATCCAGACAAAATATTCTCCGAGAATCCGGGTACGGAAAAAATTTACATTCGCCGTGTACCCGATATTCTCTTTTTGCCGTATGTACGTTATTCGCGGGTCTTTCTTGGCATACGCACGGCATATCTCTTCGGTATTGTCGGGAGAAGCATTGTCCGAAATCACCAACTCAAAATTTTTATACGTCTGCGCGAGGATAGAATCTAGCGTGACCGGAAGATAAGAACCGGCTCGGTTATATGCCATGAGCCCGATAGTTACTAAGCCTTTTTCTCCTGCCATTTCGAAAGTAGTAGTTTTACCACATCTAAAAGACTTCCGTCGGGCTTTATGAGCACGGTAGAGCACCCAGCGGCGGTTCCCGCCTCCTCATCGCGCGGATCGTCTCCGACAAAAACGGCGCTAGGCAGGTCAATTTGATGGTCAAGCGCGGCACGAAAAAACATTCCCGGTTTTGGCTTGCGACACAGACAATTTTCATTCCATCCGTGCGGACAATAATAAATTTGAACTATCTTCCCGCCATGTGCTTCGATTTCCTTTTTCATATTTTTATGGATCTCGAAAAGATCGCCTTCGCTCATAAGACCTCTGCCAATGCCAGCTTGATTCGAAATAATGTAAACTTCATATCCGTTGTCTTTGAGCAACTTAAACGCGTTCTTTACGCCTGGCAAGAATTTGAACTCGCTCCATTTCTTTACATAATCCCCTTTGGGCATTTTTTTATTGATCACGCCGTCGCGGTCGAGAAAAATCACCTTGCGGTGCGCGAAAAACCGCTCTGTTAATTTCATGCGCTCCGGAGTACTTAAACTGTAATACAAATGGTCGGTGGTAAATCCTGCGAGTTTTCGCTCTGCGATAAGCCCGGGGAAAAGCTCGTAGATCCAAAAATCGTACGCTGGCATGCGTGTTAGGATTTCTTTTTCAACAATGAAAAAACCCAAGTCCACTCCGTTTAAATTCGGCTTCGTTCTTGGTTTGTCATATATAAGCACGTATCCGTCGTCATCAACTAAAACATTATTTTTAGTGAAACCGTGCTGGTTTGTATACACGACCTTCGTCATCAGCGCGTTTTTTTGAACATGAAAATCCTGGAGTTTTTCCAAATTCAAGTGAATGAAGTTGTCGCAATACATAAGCAAGAACCTTTCGTTCAGCATGTCCTTTGCCTTGCGGATGCGAGTTCCAGTCGCATCGTCAACCGGAGTCACCGAGTAGCGCACTTTAATGCCATGCTTTGTTTCGTCACCGAGATATTCCTGTATTTTTTCCGGGAAGTATCCCAAAAGAAACACGACTTCTTCGATGCCGTTTTTCTTTAGTTCGTCGAGGAGGTAATCGACAAACGGCCGGCCATTCACCTCAACCATCGGCTTAGGCCTGTCATACGTGAAAGGCTGTAGCCGCACTCCTTTTCCGCCCGCAAGTATAACCGCCTGTTTTATGCGGCTCTGAAGCTGGGAAATATTTCTAATATCTTTCATTTTTCACAAAGTCGCGCCAATAGTCCAATATATCCACAAGAAGCTGATCTAAACCAATTTTTGGTTTCCAGCCAGTTAGATCTCTGAACTTCTTCGTATCTCCTATGAGAAACGGCAATGCTGTGGGCCGCACATATTTTGGATTAACTTTTACCTCGATATTTTTTGCCGTCGAAAGCTTAATCATTTTCTCCAACGCCTCTTTGAACGTGCAAATATGATCCTGTTCATCCGAACCAATAAGATATAATTCTCCGGGAGTGCACTTCTCAATCGCAAGAAAATATCCCTCTATCATATCCTTAATATGAGTAAAGTTTCTCTTGTCTCCCGTGTGCCCGGTCTCGAGAATCGGCCTGCCCTGAGCCTGTCGAATGGGCTTGCCCTTCTCGATACGCGCGATTTGATATGCATACCACGCAAGTCCGAATACATTATCCCGCCGTGGCCCTTCGTGATTAAACGCGCGCGTACGAATAATATTCATACCATATGACCGGTGATACACGTATCCGATTAAATCCTGCGCCACTTTGGTAACCGCATATGTATTTACCGGACGGAGCACCGTAGATTCGGTAATCGGCAACTCTTCGGGCTTAATGTCTCCGTGCTCTTCCGGAGAACCGGCGATGAGCATCCGCGGATTTATGCCCGCCGCACGGCATGCCTCCATAATATTTACGGTGCCTTTATAATTCACGTCCATATAATGAGACGGATGGAGCCATGAAGGGCTGACAAAACTTTCCGCCGCGAAATGGAAAATTTTGTCGGGCATGACCGTTTTAATTAGATTGTTTACACTCACGGGATCTGTGATATCGCAGTCAATAATTGTAAGCCTAGAATCGTCTAGTAAATGTCTAATATTCCGAAGCCTCGATAAATTCCACCTCTTTGTACCAAAAAGCTGCACGTCTTCGCGTACAATCAAATAATCTGCCATATGCGAACCGACGAAACCCGTAATGCCTGTGATAAGTATTTTTTGTTTCATATTTTCATATCGTACTAAAACCGATACCAAAAGTCCATTTTAGATTTGACATTCGCATTGATGTATATTATAGCTCTAGCATGCACATTCCGAATTTAATATTAGATTCAGGTAAACAAATTTAACCACAAACGAAAGGCCAGCTATGAATATCAAAGCAATCTTCCTCGACTTCGGAGGCGTCCTCGTGACGTGGATAGACAGGGTGACAGTTCTCGAAGGAATGGCGGGCACGCACGGAGGAAACCCGAAAAGACTCCACGAATTTCTCGTCGGTTCTTGCAACTATTCCGTCAAGCATCAAAATCTGCCGCTCCTTGAGCGGGCGGATTGCGGGCTCATTCGGGCACGCGAATTCCATGAAGTCATCTGCCGGGAAGGGGAATTCAGCGCGTCATTCAAAGAGTTTTGCGTTGAATATAACGCAAACGTCCGGCCGATTCCGCACATGGTTTCGCTCGCGCAAAAACTTGCGAACCGCCTTAATTTGGTCGGCGTGACGAACACCGATGAGATATGTAGCGTGTACAAGTTACAGGACATTCTCGCGCCCATTCGATTCAATGGAATTGTCAGATCGTGGCAAGTCGGATTCAGAAAGCCCGACACACGAATCTGGAAAACAGCATGTGGCATCGCCAGAGTATTTCCTCAAGAAGCGGTCTTTGTGGACGACGTCTCCGACTACGTGGACGCATGGCGCAAATTCGGAGGGCTAGGTATCTGCTTCGACGCGACGAAACAAGATATCAGACTCCTGGTGGAATCGCTTAGGATGGTAAACGTCCGGATCGATTGAAATCGAAATTGAAACAATGGAAACCTGCAAGCAATCCGCTCGCAGGCTTCTTTTTTTAGAAAACTGCCGAGTTGTCGATTGCAAGCGAGGGTATTGCAAAGTCAACGACGGTAACTTAAAATTTGATCTATGAATAACTATAAAAATATTCCGTCGCTTAGGAATCACGTCCAAACAAAAAAAGATAAGAACGATAAAGAGATCGAGAAATCTGCGCTTGAATGGGCTAGAGTGTGCTCAGACAACAAACTTTCATATGAAATAGACTGGTTGGGCGTGCCCATCATACAGACCCCGGAAGATATCGTGCTTCTCCAAGAAGTAATCTTCAAAGTCCAGCCCGACATCATTCTTGAGATCGGCATCGCGCACGGCGGAGGAATGATTTTTGAGGCATCGCTTTTGGAACTATTCGGCAACGGAAAAGTGATAGGAGTTGATGTTGATATTAGGGACCACAATCGCAAGGTGGTTGAAGCGCATCCCCTCGCTAAACGGATTGAAATGATTCAGGGCAGTTCTATCGCCGAAGAAACCATTAATGAAATAAAAAAAAGAATTCCGAAAGGAGCGAAGGTTTTGGTATTTCTTGATTCTGATCACACAAAACCGCATGTGCTTAGAGAATTGGAACTTTATGAGCAGTTTGTAATTCCTGGATGCTATATAGTAGTCTTAGACACCATTTCCTCCGACCTTGCAAAACTTCATGCCGCAAAAGAGATTTACGTCGATAATGGCCCCGGTGAAGCTGCAACGGAATTTTTGAAAAAGAACCGCAATTTTGAGATAGATAAAAGCTTCAATAAACTCTATTCTTCCCATAGTCAAAACGGATATTTGAAAAGAATTAGGTAGTCATGTTTGAAGGTATAAAAAGGAAAAAAGTTCTCATCACCGGCGCAACGGGCGGCCTTGGAACAGCAATGGCAAGGCTTTTTGCGGAACATGGGGCACGCGTCGGCCTGCATTACCAAAAAAACAAAAAGGGCGCCGAGGAACTTCAAAAAGAAATTATAAGTAAGGGCGGAAAAGCGGAGATGTTTCAGGCAGATCTTTTAGACCACGCGGCGAGAAAAAAACTCATACATTCATTTTTGGAAAAATTTGACGGAATCGACGTGCTCATAAATAATGCTGGCGCGGTGTTCGACCACGTGCATTTTTCGGAAATGGAGGAAGGGCTCTTTAAAAACACGTTTGCTCTTAATGTGGATGCTCCGTTCTTTTTGTCCGGCAGCGCGTTCGAATATATGAAAGGACACGGCGGAGGCAGAATAATCAATATTAGTTCTGTAAACGTGAAATACGGGGGCAGTGCCAAAAGCTTGCATTATTGCGCCGCCAAGGCCGCGCTCGAATCTTTAACTGTCGGATTTGCGAGAGAAGGAGCCCAATATAATATTTTGGTAAACGCGATCCGATGCGGTTATATTGATACTCCCATGCGAACAAAAATAGCCGGTTATAACGAAGAAGATTTTCAAAAAAGAATAAATCTCATTCCTCTGAAGCGAATGGGCAAGCCGCTCGATATAGCAAGAATGGTTTTGTTTTTGGCATCCGAGTGCGGCGACTTTATCACGAAAGAAATATTCACCGTAGCCGGAGGAGACTAGCAACGCGCCCCCTATCAATCTCCAATAAGATTAGTATAATAACATACTATGAAACTATTCATCACGGGCTCAGACGGCTTTCTCGGAAGCGAACTTATTTCGCAGTGTAAAGCCAAAGAGATAGACGTTGTCGGAGCGGACATACGAAGTGGTTTTGACATTCGCAAGAAAGATATCGCCGAACGCATCTCCGAAGGCGTTGATGCCATCATACATTTGGCCGGGCTTTCGAACGACAATATGTGCAAAAAGAGAGGTTATGACACGTTTGATATTAACGTGCTGGGCACGCTGAATTTAATGGAGGCAGCAGCCGCGCGCGGCGCAAAGCAATTTATCTTCGCTTCCTCGGAATGGGTGTACGACAACTGCACCGCGGACGAGGTGAAAACCGAGGAATCCCCCATCAACATCGTAAATCATACGTCCGAATATGCCCTTTCGAAACTGGTGAGCGAAATGAACCTGAGACAAAAATATCAGTATGGCTTCTGCCCGGTAACCATCCTGCGGTTCGGCATTCTCTTCGGAACGACCGGCGAGAAAAAAACCGCAGTGGAATCATTATTTCTCGCAGTCAAAGAGAAAGACGAAATTTCGGTTGGGGCACTCGCGAGCGGCAGGTGCTATGTCCACTCTTCGGACATAGCCGCAGGGATCTTATCAGTCATGGGGCGGACAGGCTTCGACATCATAAATTTGTCGGGAGACAAACTAATCACGCTGCGCGACATCATCGAAACTGCAAAAAAGATTTTGAACAAGAACCCGAAAGTAATAGAAACGGCTCCAGAAAAAGTGAGTGCTAGTAATATTTCTAACGCGAAGGCGAAAAAAATATTAAACTGGTCTCCGAAGGTGACCGTGGAAATGTGGCTTAAGCAATTGAGTCAGGCGGCATAAATACGATGGAAATAAGGAATAAAAAAATTGATGGGCTCGCGGAAATCACCTTACACAAATTTGAAGACGAACGAGGATTTTCGGCGCGCATTTTCGACGATCGCGATTTTCAGAAATTTGGATTTCCTACGAAATGGACGGAAATTACCCGGCAATATTCCAAAAAGAAAAATATCTTGCGCGGATTATATGTCCAGCCAGATCCCTACTCCGAAGGTAAGCTTCTTTGCGCTACCAAAGGAGAGGTATTATGGGTATCCGTGGATACCCGAAAAGGCTCGAAGACTTTTGGGCAGTGGGATTCAACGGTCCTCTCGAGTGAACGAAAAAATCTGCTTCTTGCCGCCCGCGGCTTCGCACATGGTTGTAACTCTTTAACGGATGACGCCGAAATACTCATCATGTCGGATAGCTACTTCGCGGCAGAGCATGGAGCCGGCATTCTGTGGAACGATACGGATTTGAATGTTGACTGGAAATTAAATGGCGCCACGCCCTTTGTTTCCGAGGCACATAAGAAATATCCGTCGTTTAAAGCATTCAAAGAAAAATATGGAACATAAACAAAACATAGCTATAGCAAAAGAGATTCTGCGGCTACGGTTGAGCCAGATGCTCATAAATGAAAAATATAAAGCTGGCCTGTTTAAAATACCACTGCACATCGCCATGGGCCACGAAGCAATTGCTGTTGCCGTAGATGCCGCAATGGAAGAAAACGATCTCTTGGTCTGTTCCCACAGAAACATGCATTATAATCTTGCGCGGACAAAAGCATTGAAACCGATCTTGGACGAATATTTCTTAAAAAAAGAAGGGCTGGCCGGGGCTGAGCTCGGCTCAATGAATTTGGCGAATGAAAAGAAAAACATTGTATATACCTCGAGTATCTTGGGGAACAATCTTCCCGTGGCGACCGGGCTTGCTCTCGGACACAAAGTGAAGGGCGTAAATGGATTAGTCATAGTACAAACCGGCGACGGAGCCATGGAAGAAGGGGCTTTTTACGAAAGTTTGCTTTTCATGAAAAGCAATTCGCTCGCCGCGCTAATTATTGTTGAAAACAACGAATGGTCGATGCATACGAGAATTCACGAGCGGAGATCGCCCATCGACCTCTCGAAATTCAGCGAATCGCTCGGCGCGAAGTATGAGAAACTCTACGAGAATGACCCTTACAAATATACCGAGCGCATAAAAGAAATTCGCGAATACGCGCTTAAGAATAAAACGCCCGTTGTCGCGGAAGTCGACTTGGACACGCTCGGCGGCTGGTATGTCGACGTGCCGGGCAGCACAGAAAAAAGATTCATACATCCTCATTCGGGACCGCTCCCAAAAACAGAACTCGCCGAATGGCCAGAATTGGAACACTCAGCGAATGATCCGGTTTTTGTGTTACATACGTATTTCTCTTCGGACGAGCTGAAGGCGATGGCGCAGGAAATTCTGAAAAATATCAAAAAGGAAATAGGCGAAGTATAAAAGTAATAATTCCCATGAAATACATAGAATATGTAAATCAGCTTATAGGAGAAAAAACCGCAATAACCGAACGGCTGGTTCTTTTTGGAGAAAATATTGCTGCCGGCTCGCACATTTCCGGACTCACAAAACAACTTCGAGTAGGAAAAGGAGGGCTTGTGATCAACACCCCAAACACGGAAAATACGCACGCTGGCGCGGGACTTGGCATGATGCTCGGTGGAGTGTCTTCGATACTTTTCATGAAGCAGCAGGATTTCTTGTTGTTGGGAATCGATCAATTGGCAAATACATATAACTTTATCAGAAGGAAAAAACCGGCGGCTTCTTTTACAATAGTTTTTGTCATCGTAGATTCTGGATATCAGGGCTTGCAATCAAGCATCAATAATTTTGGGGACCTTTGCTCGATCGCGAGAATTCCGGGTTTTACCATAACAAACAAGAGAGATGCCGAAGAGATCATCAATACGCATCTCGTTTCTCCAGGATTCAGGATCATCGGCGTAAGCCAAAGATTGTTCGGCAAAGAACTTTCGGAAATTGAAACTGTATCTGTTAACGCCGAGAAAACGCTTTTCCACTATAAAAAAGGGAATGGAGCCACGATCGCCTGCTTTAATCTATCATTCCCCTACGGACTCACGCTTCATGAAAAGCTAAAAGAAAAAGGCATCGACGCTTCGCTCTTTTCCGTAAACTCGGTTACTCCTATTGATTGGAAAGATATTATTGAAGACGTGAAAAAAACGAAAAACCTCGTGGTAATCGACGACAGTAAGAGTGAAAATCTTTCATGCGACAATCTGCTCGTTGCCGCTTATGAGAATTGCAAAATGGACCATGCGATCGCCGTGAAAAGAGACATAAAAGGAAACGACTGGCTCTGGCCAAATCTTGACGAACTCAGGATTGATTATGAGGAGATTGCGAAAAAATTGCTTGGGTAGATGGGTTAACTAATTAAAACGGCGCCCTCGGAATTTCCGAGAGCGCCATGAGATTACTAACGACCGCGGTCGGATCATTTTGTGAATAATCCGAGTGATACCAGAATGATTCCCGCAGTAAGCACGCCTACGCTTATAAATTGCAGGACGAGCGCTTTTCGCACGTTCTTCCATTCGCCAGACAGAACACCCAACGCATTACTTGCGATAATGCCTGCCGACATAAAAATCGCATAGCCGACTGATGTGCCCAATGTTCCAAGGCGTGTTGTAGCAACGGCGTAAAACCCAAGACCACCAAACCAGAAAAGTCCGGCGGCGATGCTCGCAAGTAGCGGCAATGGTATAAGCAAGGGCTTTGGCGTGTCGCTAAGAAACAGCTTACCTGAACCGTTCCTCAAGAGGAGAAAACCTGCATATCCGGCATTCACCGCAAGCCCGCCGAGTAGAACAACTTCGAGCGTTACGAATGGAGCCCATTGCGAGGGAATTCCTGCTTTTTGCGCGATTTCCGTTATTCTCACGCCGTAGGCAAAACCAACATTAATCATCGGTGAGATGATTCCGGAAAGAATCGCCATGAACAAACCGTACATGTATCGCCGACCCGATACAGATACTGCCTCTTTGGAACTTTTTTCTCTCACATAGCCAGCGCGCCCGCTTGTGATGATTCCAAGAAGTATCACGAAAAGCCCCGCAACCAAAAATCCCAAAACGCGCGAAACAGAAAGCGCGTCGGAGAAAAACAAGGGCGTAATCGTACCGATCACAATAGACAAGCCGATGACGACAGTCGAGGTAAGCCCAACGCCAATACGTTCAACGCTCAATCCGTATAAAACTGCTCCCGCCCCAAACATCATGCCGAAAACCATCGGTGGAATTATCATCCCAAATGATAATTGGGAGACAAGTTCGGAAAGCGACGAAGTAACGAAAGCGATCCATGTAAGCGGGGCGAAGAGTAGGGCGATAAACGACCACACAAGCCAAAAATTTTCCCACTTCCACGGATCTTTGTATTTCTGAAATACGGCGAAACTACCATTTAGGATGCCGCCCCCAACTGCAATCGCGATACCTGCTAACAAATTCGTTTCCATATGGTCACCTTGGTTAGATTTTGATGTCAATGAACGCTTTCCGAAAAGGAATCCGCATTAAGAACCCCATTTATAAAGCCAGAATACAATACGCTAAAACAATATTACTGTCAATGAAAAATTAGCTACAACCGCTTGAGAAAATCTCCGATTACTTTTTCCATCCAATTGAGGTGCTTCGAAGTGAGTCCGTGATGGCAGCCGATAACAAAGCCTCTTTCCATGACAGCATCCGCCATCGGGAATCCCCCCTTCATCGATCTATGGGGGATTTTTTTGAATCCGGGCTGCGAGAGAATGTTGCCGGTAAATATCGGCCGGGTTTGAATATTGTGTTCTTCGAGAAACGTTACAAGCTCTATCCTCGAGAAAGGAGCGTTTTTCCTAATCGTAAGAGGAAATGTGATCCATTGAGTTTTTGACGCTGGATTTTGGATTGGAGAGATGAAGAAACGCTCGTACTTTTTGAAGAATTTCAAAAGACGGGAGAAATTGCGTTCGCGATTTTTTCTAAAGCGATCCAGCTTATCGAGCTGCGCGTTCCCGAAAGCAGCAGACATTTCCATGGGCAAAAGATTGTAGCCAACCTCGTCGAAAATGAATTTTGCGTCGTAGGGAAGCGTGCCCAACCTTCCTTTGAACCGCTTACCAATGTCTTCCGTTTCTCCGAAAAGCGCCGAACTCCTGCCCCACGCGCGCAATACTTTTGCCCGATCCCTCAACTTCTCACTGTTCACCATAACCATTCCTCCGTTTCCTCCAGCGGTAATGACGTGAGCGCCGAAGAAGCTAGTGGTTGAAATGTCTGAAAATTTTCCTGTAGGCGTCCCACGAAGTGTTGCGCCAAGAGTGTCGCAGGAATCTTCCACAAAAAGAAGATTGTGCTTCTTGGCAATCTGTTTAATCTTCGGGAGGTTCGGCACGTTGCCGAGGAGAAGCGGTATCATGAGCGCCTTGGTTTTCTTGGTTATGAGTGATTCAATTTGTGAAACATTTATGACGTACTTCCCTTCTTCGACGTCAGCGAATACCGGAACAAGGCCTTTTTGTACAAGCGGCGCAACAGTTGTCGCAAAAGTCAGAATCGGCGTTATCACTTCCGATCCTTTTGGCAAATCAAGAAGCTCAACGGCGAGCAGGTTGGCGGACGATCCAGAATTTACCATAATGCCATATTTTTTTCCGAAATATGACGCAACGCGACTCTCGAATTCTCTGGTTTCCACGCCCATATTCGTTCTGTGTTCCCTCATCACGGAGAGAACTCTGTTTTCTTCTTTTGAATCATAAACGGAAAGCGCGTACGGCACTCTCATGCCGCGTGGTTTTTTTGGCATAATTTTTTTTGATAATTTAATACGTCAATCATACTGGATACATGGAAAGCCTGCAAAGGCGTCTTGGTGGAAAAACCCACCAGAGACTCAAAACCGTTTTGGTAAAATTTGACAAGAAAGCGAAATCAATTTACGATATTCCCGCAGTTTCATTGACAAATAACCCCAGCAGCAACAGCCTTCGGGCAATAGTTGTAGGGCACATACCAACCATCAACCCAAAAAGAAAGAGAGGTCCGCTTGAACGCACTCGAATACTTCGCCAACTATATAAACACGTCCTCAAGAATCATCGAGCTCCTGGCGCAACTTCCAGAAAGTCTCGATTTGAGCATGGTCGTCCGCGCATGGGAAAAAGGCGGCTTACTTGCTCCCGCATGGAAAGACGGGACGCTCGACCGCGCGTGGATCAACGTTGTTGCCCACCAAGCAGCGACCGCCGTCTTAGCATACAAGTTATGCCGTCTCATCGAACGAGAACTTGCCTCAGAAGGCACCGCGATCGAAGACGTAATAATTGCCGCGCTGATCCACGACGCGCCGAAACGCCTCGAGCTTGAGATGCACAAAGTGAAAAAAACGGCTGGCCAGAATGGCTTTGACAACGTTAATCGCGATACGGAACGCTTCAGCTCAGCTTTCTTCGCAGAACTCGGATTTAGCGAGTTGGTTGTCAGTATAGCCGTAACTACAGGCAACGTCGGTCTCGATCGGATCATCGCAGGGAAAGCGTCGCTCGGTCAAAAATTAGTCTTCTACGCGGATTGCTGTGTCTCTGGAGACAGAATCGTCGGATACGAGAAGCGCTTCGATGATGTCAGGAAACACTTCGAACCGAGAGGACAGTATCATTGGGAGCTCGAACTGTTTCTCAGGAAGTATGGAGTGACGAAGTGGGAAACGTACGACGGCGTCGTGCTCCCGCTCCAAGAGAAACTGGCGCGGCTCATTGGGTTTCAAGGAAACCCAAACGATCTGCACACTCATCTTGTTCCCATTGCATCGCTTATGTGACGACACAAACGAGCGCCAGATGACAAGATCAACCCTTAACCGATTGAAAACCTAAGCTATGAGAATACAAATAGGAACAGCAACCGAACAGAACAGACAGCCAGAACCGCCGGCACGCAAGTCGAATGAGGATTTCACGACCTGCCGTATGGCATCAAACAAAGGCATTCTCACCGCAGCAGTCATGGACGGAATTCCTGTGCTCCGAAACGAACGAAGTGAGTACCCGCCGCCAGATTACACTGGATTGCATGCGGCTACAATCGCAGGTATGAAGTTAGCCTGGGGACAACAGTACCGTCTCAATTGCAAAGCCATGATGCAATATCGTTTCGAGCTGGCCAATAACGGCATTAAGCGGGCCAATCGAGAAAGAGAATTGTATCTGAAATCTCCACCAAACTGGGTCGCTACCGTAGGATGTGTCCTATGGATAACTCTAAAGAAACGGGAAGCTCTCTTCGGCTGGATCGGAGACACGATCGCGTTTCTCATTCCAGACGGAGAAAATCCGCGTCTCTTGGGCTCGGATCAGCTCGCGCCGTGGGTTGCGCATAGGGAGAAGCCGGGCCACAGGAAAATCGGCGGCGACGGCTACGCCGGAGCCGCACGCGAATGGCAGGACACGCGCGTCCGCAACAAAAAAGATGCGCGTTGCTGGTGCGGCGCAAAGGTACAAGGCTGGGGCGCGCTCACAGGCGAGCCGGAAGCGATGGGGTTTGTTGAGATTCAGACGATTCACCTGCCGGAACGCGGGAGAATCGTTCTTGCAACCGACGCCTTCTGTGTTTTCGCCGGAAAACGTGGATCCAGACGATCGGTCGCGCCATACATCGCACCACTGAATCTCGTGAGTAATATGAAGCCAGACGAGGCGGCAAAAGAGCTTGTTCAACTCACGCGCTCAGCGGAAGAGACGGAGAACGCCCGGTCCGATGACGAGACATTTTGCGTCATCGACTTCGATTGCTTTCCCGAACCGGACGCTCCAGCAGATAGATTCCTCACGGCATTGAGAACCTTCTTTCTGCAAAAAACCGGACTTGCCCACAGTGCCGGTGCACAAAAGATGTAAGTAACGGGCGAACACCCCGCGGTTGCGGGATTGGCAAAACCAATCCTTCAGCCGCGGTCTTTTTTATGCGAAAAAATCAAGTGTCTCTATCGTCCAAATACTTGAGCACTTCGTCTGCGGACACAAGATCCCCTTTTTTATAATACGTCTCGATTTTTTTGAGCTCTTCTCCTAAAAGTTCGCTCCGCGTTCCTTCCTGTATGCCCTGCGAATGGATGATGTGCTCCTCCCATCTTTGAGGCAGACCAACAAAATTATAGATGCGAGCGGGAACTTTTTCGCGCTTGAATGCCGTTACGGTCGTCACAAACGCCCGAAACTGATGAAGCGGCGGAGCGATGACATATATGTTTTTCCATTTGCTTTTCCTTGCGTATCGCGCGAGCCCCCATGCCTCCGCATGAGTGCTCGGCGGAAAATCATGATCTGTCGGAATCCCGATAATATTTTTAGCCCCGATGCCGAGCTTAACAATCTTTGCCTTCCAATTTTCAAACCCTGGATAACCAGCCACCGCTTTTTCGCCGCACAGCGCAATGCGATTTACGCGCTTCAACTTCCACACAAGAAGCGCAGCCGCAAGAACAGAGGATTCGTTATCCAAGGTCTCACCAAAACAATATGCCGCATCCACAACACGCGCCGGTGAAGCGGTATCACATAGCACTCGAGTGATTAACTCATCGAGCTCGGCGTATGAATATGACTCAAAATTTTCTGATTTTCCTTTCATAAAAAATTAGACGCCATCGCCATATCCTCATCATATCTCAAGTCCACCGCCCGACTTTATGAGAAACTCCTTAAAACTCCCCGCATTCCGATCTCGCGTAGATATATTCGTGGGATTCTTAATCGGCCAGGGAATCTCAAGCTCCGGATCATCCCACGCAATCTCGCCCTTGGCATTATCATCGTAAACATTGTCCATATGATAGAGCACGCGGCAGTTATCACGTAACGTGCAAATTCCATTTGCAATTCCTCGCGGAAGAAACAGAATATGGTTCTTCTCGGCTGAAAGAACAACACTGCCCCACCTGCCAAACGTTGATGATTTTCTTCTAATGTCGAGAAATGCCCAGAACGCTTCTCCCTCCGCCATTTGGATCAGCTTCGCTTCGGTTCTTGGCGGATATAAGAAATGGAGACCACGAATCGTTCCTTTTATCTTTGACAACGCATGATTCTCCTGCGCCCAGTCAGTAGGTAATCCCTGTTCAGCAAAAATCTTTTTGTCATATGTCCGCATGAAAAAACCCCGCTCATCAAAATTGGGTTCTAAACCTATAATCAAAACTCCTTCTATGTTTGTTTTGTGAAAAATCATCCAAAATGCTTTGTTTTATTTTATTATTTTGAACTCCGGCAATGGAACTATAAAAGAACCCCTAAAATCGTACTTCGTCTTCAGCATTTCTATGATTTCATTTGAAAAATTCCAAGCAAGAATCAGTATATAATCCGGCTTCAGCGCAAGCGCCGTTTCCGGCTTAACGACAGGAATACGGGTTCCAGCGGTCCAAAGCCCCTGCTTTAGCGAATTCAAATCAATAATGGCGGGAATTATGTCCGAGCCAAGACCGCAAAAATTAAGCAGCGTGGAACTTCTTGCCGACGCCCCCCAACCAATAACAAGCGGCTTCTTCGCACCGTCATCTTTTAAAATATCGGACAGTTTATTTCTAACGTTGCTCATCATCCCAAAAAATTTTTGCTTATGAGCGAACGCGCGCTTTGCAAAATCTTGCCAACTCGCAAATTCATTCGTCTTGTTTTCATTTTCTCGTTTGCGAAATTCGAGCAGGTTTTTCGAAGGATCTGTTTTTTCTTTTTTTGCATATACAATAATTGCGCCGCCGCTAATCGGACTCTCGATAGCATCAAAAACAAATAACCCATGATCGTTAAAAAGTTTCTCTAAACTTTTTAACGAGAAATAGCAGAGATGCTCGTGGTAAATCGAATCATACTGCAACCCTTCAAGAATCACTTTTGCGTAATGAGGTTCGATTGCCGCCACCCCATCGTCGGCAAGCGCCATGCGTGTTCCTTCCAAAAAATCATGCATATTAGCAACATGCGCCAAAACATTTCGCGCAAAAATCATGGACGCGGGGCCGTGCTCTCTTAAAATTTTTTTCGCAGCTTTTTCACCGAAAAAAACGCATTTGGTTGGCACCCCGTTTTTTATCGCAATGTCGACGACGTTCTGCGCCGGATCAACTCCCAACACCTTATACCCGTCGCGAATAAATGGGAGAAGAAATGTTCCGTCGTTTGAGGCAAGCTCAAGCACGTACCCCGCCTTTGTGCCGCCACGGCGCGCAACGAGCTCCTTATAAAACTGCGTTGCAAATACATTAGCAGTTTTCGAAGTCCCCGTGACCCACAGATAGTTTGAAAAAAGAACTTTTGGATCGACGGTTTGGTTCAATTGAACAAGACTGCAATTTTCACAAAAACTTAAAGAAAGCGGATAAAACTTTTCTGGATCGTCGGGACTTTTAAGTAACGAATTTGCAAGTGGCTGAGCCCCTAAATCAAAAAAAGGTTTTATACTCAAACTCTTACACGCACGGCAGGCGCTAATTTTTTCTACTTCCATTGTTTATTATTCTACATTTATCCGTCTATAATTTGAAACTCCGGCAATGGGACAATAAACTTACCGCCATTTTCAAAATAAGCCTTCTCGCGTTGTCTGAACTCTTTAATAAAATGCCACGGAAGTACGAGGAAGTAATCCGGCTTATCAGCCCGCGCTTGTTCCTCGGAAATAATTGGAATATGCGTCCCTACTGTTTTTTTGCCCCACTTATCGGGATTACGTTCAGCGGCTGCGGTAATCAGCGTACAATCAAGACCGAAATACTGAAGCAGAGTGTTGCCCTTCGTCGACGCACCGTACACATACACTTTTTTCCCTTGCGCCGTCTCCGTTTTGATAAAATCGCATAGCTGTTTCTTGATACTCTCCACGCGCTCTACGAACGCCGTGTAGACTTTTTTGTCTCCGAGACCGAGTTGTTTCTCTTCTGCCCGCATAGTTGCGATCCGTTCCGCGGCGCCAGCAGATACTTTAATTGTCTTCCCTTTTCCTTTGTGCTGTATGTAAATTCTGAAGCTTCCTCCGTTTACGTCATTTGTTTCCACGTCAAAAACCTCAAGCCCTTGGCGCGTAAGCAAGTTTTCAAGCGACAAAAGCGAATAATATTTAACGTGCTCGTGACACACATTATCGAAAGCGTTTTGCGAGAGCATGAGGGGCAAGTAACTCATTTGAATAATGAAAACGCCTTCCGAATCAAGGCACTTCGCGATATCGCCGACAAATTTATTCGGATGCTCCAAATCATAGAACATCGCAATCGCGGTAATGACTTTCGCTTTTTTTGAACCGAATTCTTTTTCCCAAGGTTCGTGCCCAAAGAAATCGTTGAATACTTTCGTTGTTCCAACGCTATTGTATTTTCCCAAATTCCACGCCGGCTCATAGCCGATTTTATGTATGCCAGGAGTTCTATATCCCCGAAGAAGAGTGCCGTCGTTCGCTCCGATATCGATCACATAATCGCCGGCTCTCAACTTAACCAATTCTTCTGCCTTAGACGCAATACTGTTCAATTCGTCCGTCATGGTTTTATTCATGCCGGAACGATACCAGTAATTCCGGTACATCGCCTCATGGGAAACCGTGTGTCGAAGCTGAAGAAGTCCGCACCCGCCGTCTTTTATGTTGCACAAGACGAGATCAAGCGGCGGCTTTTCCGCGTCATCCGGTGTCTTATCCGCAACAAAATCGGATACATATAATTCTCCGAGTGATAAAATCGGAATAAGATTTCTCTGCCCGCATATCCGGCACGATTCTCTTATGGTAACAAGCTTGCCCATATGTTTTTAAAAGTGATTGTACTATTGTCTGTTTTTCCTGAAATAAAATCAACTGCCAAGCGTCTTATTTTGACGCTTAATATACCACTCGATTGTTTTCTTAAGCCCGTCTTCAAAGCCGGTAGTCGCCTCAAACCCGAACTCGCGCTTCGCCCGCGACGTATCAAGCATGCGCCGTGGCTGGCCGTCAGGCATTGACCTATCCCAGCGAATTTCGCCTTTATAGTCCATCAATCGCGAGATTGTATAAATCAAGTTTTTTATTGAAATTTCCGTCCCTGAGCCCAAATTTACGGGATCTGATTTCTCGTAATGCAAAAGCGCGAGAACAATACCCTCTGCCGCATCCTCGACGTATAAAAACTCGCGCGTTGCCTTCCCCGTTCCCCATAGTTCAACAAAAGACTCGCCTTGCACCTTCGCGTCTGCAACTTTTTTTATGAGCGCCGGGATTACGTGTGACTTTCTAGGATCGAAACTGTCCCGCGGCCCGTAAAGGTTTACGGGCAAAAGAAAAATCGAATTAAATCCATACTCGGCACGGTACGCCTGTGATTGCGTAAGAAGCGCTTTTTTTGCAAGCCCGTAAGGGGCGTTTGTTTCTTCCGGATAACCATTCCAAAGATCTTTTTCCATAAACGGCACTGGCGCGAACTTAGGATACGCGCAGACGGTTCCCAAAACGACAATTTTTTCGATCCCCATATGATAAGCCGCATCAATCATCCGCGCGCCCATCACAATGTTGTCGTAAAAAAGTTCCCCGGGCTTCTCCTGATTAAAACCGATGCCGCCAACTTTTGCGGCAAGGTGAATTACTAGCTCTTGCCCCTTCAGCACTTTCTTGCAATCTTCGTCATTACGCAAATCGACACCGTAAATAACGTCCACGCCGAGGTTCTCCGGACTATCATCCGTAACTCGGGCATGAGTTTTGGCAAAGGAAACATCTTTAGAACGCGACACCGTAATATTCTTGCGAGGAACACCGCGAGTGATAAGATTTTCTACAACGTGGCTGCCAAGAAAACCGCTTCCTCCTGTCACAAGTATTTTTTTGTTTTTAATATCACGCATGATAACTTTGTAGCATTTTTTTGATGCCCGTCTCAAAATCCGTCGACGCCTTGAATCCAAATTCTTTTTCAGCGCGGCTCGCGTCAAGAATTCGGCGGAGCTGGCCGTCGGGTTTTGTCGCGTCCCAGCGAATCTCGCCCTTAAAATTCATAAGGCGCGAGAGCATCTCCACGGCCTTGCGGATTGAAATCTCTTCGCCAGATGCGATATTTATGGGTTCCAACGAATCGTATTTTTCCGTTGCAAGCACAATCCCCTCTGCTGCATCTTCAACATAGAGAAAATCCCGCGTTGCCTTCCCGGTTCCCCAAACTTCGATAAAGCCGGTTTTTTGCTCCTCCGCCGCAAGAATTCTCTTCATAAGCATTGGAAGCACGAAACTTGATCTATAATCGCCCGGCCCATACATATTTGCCATAAAAAGATGAATAGCCCTAAAATCGTACTGTTTTCGATATGACTGCGCCTCAACCAACAGCATTTTTTTTGCGATTGCATAGGGAGTATGAATTTCTTCCGGAGAACCAATCCATACATCCTCTTCTTTGAAAGGCAACGGCGCGTGCTCGGGATACTCTGCCGCAGATCCAATTGTGACAAATTTTTCCACGCCCTCGATGCGCGCAGTCTCCATAAGCTCCGCACCCATAATCAAATTATCGTAAAACGTTTGCGCCGGATGTTCTTTATGAAACGTAATACCGCCGGTCGTACCAGCAAGATGAATCACGACGTCCTGTCCGCGGACAACGACAGCGCAATTTTCTTTTTTTCTCAAATCAAACTGTTTTGATCGTGGAACAAAAATATTATCTTCAATCACGCCGCGTTTCTTAAGCGTATTAACGACGTGCTGGCCCAAAAAACCGGCTCCGCCAGTAACGAGAATTTTTTTATCACGCAAATTCATTCGGAAAATATTTGCCGAAAACCAGCAACAAAGCGCAACCAAAACATCGCGTCACACTATTTTTTTAGCGTTTTCGTGAAGTCCGTGCGCTTTCAAGTCATGCCGCAACATAATTTTAATGAGGCCGTCTATATTCGTCTTCGCTTCCCAGCCAAGTTTTTCTTTCGCTTTCTTGGTATCAGCAAGCAGATAATTAACTTCCGTTGGACGATAATATCGCTCATCAAGCCCGACAAAATCCTTCCAGTTCGAAATTCCAACATACGAAAACGCCTTTTCGACGAATTCCTTAATGGTATGGGCAGTGCCCGTGCCGATTACGAAATCCTCTGGCTCCTTCTGCTGAAGCATTTTCCACATCGCCTCAACATATTCGGGTGCATACCCCCAATCACGCCGCGCTTCCAGATTCCCTAAATAAATTTTTTTATCGAGCCCCGCGAGAATCCTTGCAATGCCGCGAGTGATTTTCCTCGTTACGAACGTCTCGCCGCGTCTCTCGGACTCGTGGTTAAAAAGTATGCCGTTCACCGCGAATGTCCCATACGCCTCTCTGTAATTCCGCGTTGTATGGAATGCAAACGCCTTCGCGATTCCATAAGGACTCCTCGGATAAAACGGAGTTTCCTCATTCTGCGGCGGCGGCGCGGCGCCGAATATTTCAGAACTTGACGCCTGATAAAACTTTATTTTTTTGCCGGTATGCTCCTCAAAATCTTTCACAGCTTCAAGCACGCGGAGTACGCCGACTCCGGTTATGTTTGCGGTGTACTCCGGGATATCGAACGAAACCCGAACATGCGATTGCGCCCCTAAATTATAAATCTCATCGGGCTGAACCTTATATACCAACCTTCTGATGGTATTCGCATCCGCCAAGTCTCCGTGGTGCAAAAAAAATCTTTTACCTTCTGCATGAGGATCTGCATATATGTGTTCGATACGCGAAGTATTGAACGTAGACGCCCTGCGCATAACGCCGTGAACTTCATAGCCTTTCGAAAGCAAAAACTCGGCAAGATAGCTCCCATCTTGCCCAGTGATCCCGGTTATCAAAGCTTTGGGCATGGTAGATAAGATTAAAAATTAAATATCAAAAAATTAAAAAAGGGGTTAAACATACATTTTTGATCTTTGATTTTTTATTTTTGATTTCCTTCCCTAGTAACCGTTGACGAAACTTTCTTTAAAAAATCCTCGAGCCCTAATTTCACTCTTTCATCGTTTGGCCATTGCTCAAGTATCTGACGAGCGATCGCCTGTGCCCCTTCCACGTTTCCCTCAATTCGGTACACATCGAACATGCCGTACAAGAATTGAGGACGCTTCGGACCAAGACGCAAACCCTGCTCAAAATAATTATGAGCCGCGGAAATAAACTTGATCTGTTTCGTCTTCATGAACGCAAGTTCATTTAACGTCCCCAAAATGTAAGCGTTTTGCTCGAAACTCATTCCTGCGCCCCTTTCAATGATTGGCTTATAATAACTTTCGGCGAAACTGATCACGTCGGCGATTTCCTCGGGATTGTCTGTCTGCTGTACCACATTCACAACAATGTTCGTAACATTCCGCACTGCTTCTTCTTGGCCGATAGGCGAAGGAAAATTCAATGGGACGGCAAGACTTTTTTTGAATTCCTCAAGTGATTTGCTTTCGTTCAGATGTCGAAGAACATATATGAGTATTTGGGACTTCCGCAACGGCAAAAAATTACCGTAGAACGCGACACCGAGCACAATCAGTGCTCCGATTGAGGCACACATGATTTTAGTGTTTCTATGCATGATGATTATTTTCGGCTGCATGATGATGCACGCCATGCGACGCTGAATGCGTTTGACGGGGTACGGAATAAAGATAATAAAACGCGAATCCGAAGAATAGGAACAGATTTACATAGATCGGCAATACATCAAAAAGCACTGCTCCTTGCACGAGATATCCTATAGGCAATCCTACCATTGCCGCGCGGATTAAAGCGGACCCCACCGCCGCGTCAGGCAGACGCTCCTTCCTGAAGACCTTCCACATTTCCCAATATAAAACAATAAACATCGACATATATCCGAGAAAGCCGAGCGCCCCCGTTTCCGCGAGATAGTCGAAAATGACGCTGTGCGCACGATCAAACCAGGTTTCGGAATTTTTTCCCGGAACGAAATGTCGGGTGTCGAAATACTTGTCAAATACTGGACTGAAATTCTCCGGTCCCCAACCGAAAATGGGTCTTTCTTTAAATCCTTTCCACGCGGATCCCCACGTCCACACGCGAGTATTTATCGTGTCTTCCGAAAAAGAGATTGAAAAAATTCTGCTCCCAGGAATGCTTTTCACAATTGCGGAATCTCTAAAATAAACTAAGCCGCCCCCGAGAAGCACCACGGCTATGAGCGAGATAAGAATCTGCTTTCTGATTTTCTTTATTGAAAAAGAGGCGAATAGCAAAAAAGCAAGAACCGAGGCCCCGAGACCCAAGAACGCTCCTCTTGTCTGGCTAAGCAGGAAGAAAAAGAGAAAAACCAGAATAAGTCCGCCGAAAAGAAACCCGTTGGCCCAGACATTCTTCAATTTTTTTGAGCACCACAAACATGCCGCATAAAAAATTGAAAAAAGAAGGTATGGCGCAACATACGCTGGATTGCCAAGCGATCCCTGAAAGCGAGCTTCTGTAAGGCGACGCCATAATCCTTCGGGCCGCGACCCTCCTTGATACGGACTGATTAAATTTAAACCATACCCCAACTTCGCCAAAACTTTATTAATTTTTACATCTAATCCCAAATTAGCTGCTACTCCATACAATATCATAAGCATCGATGCTCCGAGAGAAACGAAAAACATCATTTCCCAATCTTCTTTCTTATCGAGAAAGAGAGCGGCAAGAACAAAAAACGCGTAATAATGAAGCATTTGGAATCCGCCTTCTCCGCGCTCGAAATTAGACCAAAACGCGGCATGCGGGTCATTCGCGAAAATGGAGGCTAAAAGGAAGGCAAGAACAAAAAAAGAGATTGCCACAAAAAGCGGCTTTTCATACACGCGCTTAAACTTTGCCGCTAATTCGCCTTCTTTCGCTTCAAACGCCCACCAAAAAAGCAGGAATATTACGGCAAGTTCGACGGAAAATCTGAAGAAATAGTATTTTCCTCCGATGAACGGGAAAAATGTCGATGTCATCACAACAAGGACGCTTAAAACGGAAATATACAGAAATATTTTTGAGATTTTTAAGAACATGTGGTTAAGTTTAAAGGTTAAATCTAAAAAGGTAAAGGGTTTTGAGTTTTAAGTTATCAATTATTAGTTTCCGGTTAGTTACCGTTTCCATTTAGTTACCTCGCGTATTCCACGGCCCGAATTTCTCTAATAACATTCACTTTTATCTCACCCGGATACTTTAGCTCAGATTGAATGCGATTCGCAATCTCGCGCGCAAGCTCAAGAGCTCGGAAATCATCAATTTTCTCCGGAAGTACGAATACGCGGAGCTCGCGACCGGCGGCGATCGCATACGCGTTTTTTACGCCAGGAAACTCCATGGCAATTTTCTCGAGATCACCCAGCCGTTTTATGTAATTTTCAAGAGTCCCGCGGCGGGCCCCGGGCCGCGCGGCAGAAAGCACGTCCGCGGCGGTCACCACATACGCTTCCGAACTCGCGTATGGATAATCGTCATGGTGCGATTGCATCGCCTCGATGACTTTTTCATTGATTCCATATTTCTTCAGTATTTTTCTGCCAAGCTCGACATGCGTACCTTCAACCTCGTGATCAATCGCCTTCCCAATATCATGTAAAAGCGCTCCCTTTTTAGCGATTTCAACATGCAGCCCAAGTTCTGCGGCCATCATACTCGCGATGTATGCCATCTCTATTGAATGATTCAGCACGTTCTGCCCATAGCTCGTTCTAAAGTGAAGCCTGCCCAAAAGTTGGAGGATTTCCTTCGGCAAATCGAACACACCGACATCTTGAGCGGCTTGCTCGCCTATTTCTTGCGTTCGCTCCATAATCTCCGTTTTTGCTTCCTCAACTTTTTCCTCAATCTTTGCAGGCTGAATCCGGCCATCTTTAATGAGCTTATCGAGAGCAAGGCGGGCGATTTCTCTTCTGTACGGATCAAACGACGAAATAATAATTGCGTCCGGAGTTTCGTCGATTACAAACTCAACTCCAGTCGCTTGCTCAAGAGCGCGAATATTCCTTCCTTCGCGGCCAATAATTTTTCCTTTAAATTCTTCGTTTGCCAGAGGAAAAACCGTCGTCGTCATTTCAGACACATGAGACCGCGCATACCTCTGCAAAGCAGTTGTAATAATTTCTACTGATTTTTTCTCAACCTGATCCTTGCTTTCTTTATCAACTTTCTGCAAAAGTCCAGCAAGGTCCTGCGACCGTTTTTCCCGAACCTGCTCAAAAAGCTTTTCTTTCGCTTCTTCTGCGGAAAGTTTGCTTATGTTCTCAAGCCGCGACTGGATGCCTGCCTCAGAAGCTTTAAGCTCCGCTTCCTTTCCCCTGATGCTATCTTCTTTTTTTCTCAATTCTTCTTCCTTTTTTCGAATCAGCGCCTCATCCTCGCTTATGAGCGAGAGCTTTTTATCAAGAGACTGCTCTCTCGACAGCACCCTGTTTTCCATTGCCTCGATTTCCTTCCTTCGCTCTTTCTCCTCAGTTTTCGTCTCAATTAAAAGCGCGGCTGCTTTTTCTTTCGCCTCAATTAAAACTTCCTTGGCTTTCGCCTCGGCTTCTTCAAGACTCTTTTTTATTTTTTGCTCGACCGAACCTAAGTTTTTAGCCGCAAGAGACCTGCGCGCTATGTACCCCACCCCAAAGCCAACCAAAAGACCTACTGCAATAAGCAGCGTTGCGTTGTCCATTGTTATAGTTTTTCCCTAAATTCTTCATTGTGTGAATTTTCTAGGAATTTTTTAGTTACCTTTTGATGAATTATATCCATGAAGCCGACCACAAGTCAATAGATGGGGTGGATAGCTAAAAACTGACTACCTGGTCGCGCAACCGTTGTTAACGCCTTGAAAATCCAGAGCGCGGCCCACTTGACCTGAATTCGGGTTTTCTTCTGCCAAACCGAATCGGTTGATACCTAGTGCGAGCGCGGCCATAGCTCGGGACAGAAGAAAATCTCCGAGGCGGTCTCGAACTTTCTTCCGGCATGGATTTGAAAGTACTTGGAACTGGGGGAGGCAGGACGGGAAGTTTTGAAACGGGCAGGACGGAACGAATGAGTCTTTCAATCGCGTATACATCCCCTCTCTGGTTCGGCCTCGCAAAAGAAATTGCGTGGCCGCTTCCTCCCGCGCGACCTGTACGCCCGATACGATGGACATAATCTTCCGCGCTCATAGGAAGGTCATAGTTAACGACGAGTTCGATATTTTGAACATCGATACCACGCGCGGCGATGTCGGTTGCGGCAAGAATCCTGTATGCGCCACGCTTGAATCCCTCGAGAGCCTCGCGCCGTTGAGAAAGCGACCTGTTTGAATGAATCTCCGCGGCGGCGTGCCCCAGAGCGCGAAGATACGCTGCGATTTTTTTCGCGCTGAATTTTGTTCTGGAAAATACAAGCACCGACCCGCGATATTCCTGAAGCAACTTTTCAAGCAATCGAGGCTTCGCTTCCTGCGGAACGAAAAACAATTCCTGCGTAACGTCTTTTGCCGTGCTTCCCGACCGGGCAATCTCGACACGCACCGGCAATTTGAGGTATGCGCGCGCGATCGTAACTATCTGCTCCGGCATCGTCGCCGAAAAAAGCATAGTTTGCCGATCGCGTGGCAAAGCAGGAAGGATTTGCCTCAACTGCGGGGCGAATCCCATATCTAGCATACGATCCGCTTCGTCGAGCACGAGCACGCGCACTTTTGCGAGCGAGAGAGTTTTTTGTTTCAAATGATCAATAATTCTCCCTGGCGTGCCGATTACAATATTCGGATTTCGGGCAAGGCGCCGAATTTGATAACTCATTGACTCCCCGCCGATAAGGGTCGCCCCTCGCAGGCCGAGCGGCGTGCCAACTTTTTGAAGCACATCGGAAACCTGCGCGGCAAGTTCGCGCGTTGGAACAATAACCAATCCTATTCCTTCCCCTTTCAGCATGTGCTGAACCAGAGGAATTCCGAAAGCAAGTGTCTTTCCGGTTCCCGTCTGCGCTATTCCCATCAAATCTTTTCCTTCAATCGCGATCGGAATTGACTGCTCCTGTATAGGCGTCGGGATTTTAAGATTCAGTTTTGCGAGGATATGGAGAATTCCCGGCGCAATGCCGAGACCATGGAAACCTTTGTTTTCTAGCGTCATAAGAAAACCATAGCAGAGACTGGAGAATATTGCTATTTTGACAAGACATTGCACGGCATCTTATTATGTCGGCAGTATACATCGCCGCATTGGAACGCGGCGCTCGAAAACTGAATACAGACGAAAGACTGGTTATGATAAAACGATACAGCAAACTCGAGCTCGATCACATCTGGTCGAGTAAACACAAGCTTGCGCTCTGGGACGAGGTAGAGCTCGCAATTATTGAGGCGCGGGTAAAACTCGGCAGATTGCCGAAAAACGCTTTCACGCGCATACGGAGCGCCCTCGAAACCCACCCGCCGAAAATCTGGTGGTGGCTCAAGCGGGAAAAAAGGATAGGACATGATCTCGGAGCATACACGGACGAACGCCGGCGTCGGATACCTCAAAAACATCAACCGGATTTTCACCGCGACGCAACATCTTTTGATGTCGAAGATCCTGCGTTTACTCGCATGATCCTTGAATCACTTGAGGTTGTTTTTAAGTCTATCGGCAAACTGCGCACAGCAATTCGAAAACAGGCGAAGCGGCACCGTTTCGTCCCCATGCTGGAACGCACGCACTGCAGGACGGCTGAACTGCAATCGCTTGGACGGCGATTCCTCACGTGATACGCCGACCTAGGACTTGCGGGAAAAAAACTCCGCGAGGCGCGCAAATGGCTTCGCTTTTCAAAACTATCCGGAGCGATTGGCACGAACAGCGGCATAGATCCAGAACTCGAGCGAGTAGCGCTTGCGCTTCTGGGCTTTAAACCGTATTACGGCGCGACGCAGATCACGCCTCGGGCAATATTTACGCCAGTTGCAGATTCGCTTGCCGACCTTGTGTGCCAGCTCGACAAAATCGGAATTGATATCCGCCTCAACACCCGAGATCCGTTCCCCCTCTGGGAAGAGCCATTCGGCAAATCCCAAAAAGGGTCATCGGCTATGCCCCATAAAAAGAACCCGATAGACACGGAAAAAGTAGCTGGAATGGCCCGGGAAGCGCGAAAGTGCGCCGCGGCGATCAAGGAGAATATCGCTTCATGGGAAGGGCGGGACATCTCCCAGTCAAGCGTTGAGCGAATTAGCTGGCCCGATCTGTTCCATGTAGCAGTGCATGCCTTGGAAACTATCACAAAAGTGGTTGATGGACTCGTGATCTACCAAGACAACATGCTCCGGGAAATCGTTGCCTCGCGAGGCACATATGCGACTACGAAAGCAAAGGGACTGCTTGCCGATTGGCTCGCTCCGCACGGCATCGGCGCAGACACGGCGTACCGGATTGTGCAAGCCGCGTCATCCGAAGTTTTCGGGTACGGACGCATACCAATGGCTAACAGGCATCCGAAATCGCTCCTGGACACTGACGAGCTGCTGATAATCATTCGTTCGTCATGCGCACTTCCTGAAAACATGACCTCTATCGCAGATATCATACAATGCGGTATAGAACCCAACCCGTCGTTGGGGGTGGACGCAAAAACTGCAAAACGCTGGAACCGGAAACTGAAACTTGTGTTCGCCAAAAAAGAAAATCAAGCCGCATGGAAGGAAATTTTCAAACCTTCCTACTGGCTCCGAAACGAAGCTCGCCAATTCAAGAACATCCTCGGGAAATAACCCGAGGAGGAGTCACAACGCCCCGACGCGAAACGTCGGGGCGTTCTTCTTAAAAAATGCGGGCGTCGCCTATCGCAACGCCCGCATTGTAATTTTCCTCGTACTTCCGCTTACCCGTTCGGATATGCCTCGATTGCCGCATGTTTCGCTTCGGCAAGCAGGTCCTCCTCGCCATCGCGAATCAATGGCTCACTCCGACATATATCACGCACTCCTCCGAACTCGGACAAATGCAGAAGCGTTTCTATCACAAGGCCATGCTCCTCGGGCAGAAGACGAGTTGCAAGAGTTTCAGCGTCATCGGTATCGAGTAATTCAAGCGGCCGAACTCCGATAATCGCCCCTCCATCCACATCGTTAGCCACGCGATGTACTGTCGCCTCTGTCCTAAACGGACGCCCTACCATACGGGCAAAATGCAGAACCGCATGGTGCACGGCTTTCCCATGCATACCCTTGCCACCAAAGCCAAACCGCGAACCATCGAGCGGTCCAGGGTGCTGGTTGAACATCCATCCAGAATATTTTTCAACAACATTCGCGGGCATCCGCGGCAAAAAACCACACTGGAAGATAGTGTCCATCCTACGCGAATCACATTCCTCAAGAATTGCTTCGCCGAATAATTCGGGTGATCCGAAAGTTTTACGCTCGACAAGGCAAATGTCGCCAAAATCGAATCCGTTATCGGCAGCTTTCTGTATGCCTCCGATGCCAAACTTGCTCGCGATTACGAGCCTTGGATTCACCCGCGGCAAACGACCATCTTTGCACGCTCGAAGAATTGCCAGCATAGTGCTTCCGCCGCCGGAAATACAGATTGCGAGATTCAGCTTATCTTTCATTCGACACTTCCCTTCTGGTTATGTGTTAACGTCAATGCTCAATCCGATGGGTTCGATAAACTCACCACAGGCTCGAATTGATGCTGATAACTTTATACAATTAAGATGCAATATAAATCAAGTAAAAATTATGGCTGATAAAAAAGAGGTTGTGGTTTTCGGCGGAGGATGTTTTTGGTGCACAGAGGCAATATTCGAAATGCTCAAAGGCATGATTTCTGTAATGCCGGGATATACCGGCGGCAGACCTCCCCGCAATGGCAAACAAGTAACATACGAGGAAGTGTGCAGCGGCAGAAGCGGCCACGCAGAAGTGATTAAAATCGAATTCGACCCTGCGCAAATTTCGTTTAACGATCTTTTGACTGTTTTCTTCTCGACGCACGACGGCACGACGTTGAACCAACAAGGAAACGACGTGGGCACGCAATACCGTTCGGCGATTTTTTATACTACCGACGAACAGAAACAAGAAACGGAAAAATTTATCAAAGAATTGAACGACGCAGACCAGAACGACAAACCGCTTGTCACTGAAATAAAACCGCTAGAAACATTCTATGAAGCAGAGAAATATCATCGCCAGTATTATAAGAACAATGCCTCTCAATCATATTGCCATGCTATTATCGGACCGAAAATAGACAAACTCAGGACGAAATTCAACGCCCTTCTAAAGGAAGAGGAAAAGAACTAGAATAATATTGTGAAAAAAGACAAAGATCTTCCGCAATTCCTAACTTCCATTTGACGTTTTATTAGGAATTGAAAATTGGTAATTGAAAATTTTTATCATTATGCTCCAAGAAAAAATAACATCGACAATCGAAAAAGTAATGCCCGCAACGGTATCGATCGTGATAACAAAACACCTCGAGGACCTGGAAAGAGAAATGCCGCGGGAATTGTATCCATTTTCGCCTAACGGCGCCACAGACCAAAAGACACGCCGCGAGCGAGGCGAGCGAGTCGAGGCCTGGCAATTGGCGAAAAAAATACCGAAAATTTTCGCGGATAACCGAGGAATGATCCAAGTCGGCGGAGGATCCGGATTTATTGTAGATCAAAGCGGGATCATATTAACGAACAAACATGTCGTAAGCGACGGCAAAGCAGAATATTCCGTTATAGCAAATGACGGCAGAAAATTCGTTGCGACCATACTGAGCCGAGACCCGATAAACGATGTTGCAATACTTAAAATTCAAGCGGATGGGCTTCCCATAGTCAAACTCGGAAATGCCGCCCGCTTAAAACTTGGAGAAATTGTCATCGCAACCGGAAACGCGCTTGGCATATTCAAAAATACCGTTTCAATGGGAATCATCTCCGGCCTATCACGCTCCATTATTGCGCAAGAAGACCCAAAAGCGCCGCCGCAGGAAATGCGGGGCCTTATCCAAACCGATGCGGCAATCAATGTTGGAAATTCCGGCGGGCCGCTTGTAAATCTAAGAGGGCAGGCAATCGGCATAAATACTGCGGTCGTCTACGGAGCGCAGAGCATCAGCTTTGCAATCCCGATCAATGCGGCCAGGCGCGATTTGGATGATATACAAAAATACGGGAGAATCCGCCGTCCGCTCCTCGGAGTCAGGTATATCATGATAGATCAGAACCTTAAGGAAAAAATGAATTTGGCGGTACATTTCGGAGCGATGATCATTCGCGAAACGCCGCACGACCCGGGAGTAACGCCCGAAAGCCCGGCAGAGAAAGCAGGGCTTAGAGAAAAAGACATTATACTTGAGTTTAACGGAAATAAACTGGATTGCGATCACCCGATTCAGGACTTTTTGGAAACTATGAACGTCGGTGATCAGGTGAAACTTCTCGTGCTCCGCGGAGAAACAAAGTTCAGCGCAACGCTAAAGCTTTCTGAAAGAATCTAGCAGCCAGCGTTTGATTTATTTAATAGCTGTATTCGTCTACGAGCAATCCAGTCCTGTCGAACAGGAGAACGCGGTCATGCCTTTCATCCAAAAGGCGATCATTACCTGTCCATGCCCAGATCTCATTTGTCAGAAAATCTGTGTCGCCGCGATATTTATCAAAACATCCTTTGAAATTAATAGTGTTCTGCAGATACGCCTGGCACGCATAATCATCATAAGGAATATCGACTGAATAAAAATCGGGGGCGGTGCAATAATTCAAAGAAGAAATATAATCCTGGCATTTTCCGGTAAAACTTGAAATTTCCGAATAGTTTTTATAAAGCGCCGGGCAATACCATGGAAGCGAAGGTGTAAAGTGATTTTCATTCTCCAATGCCCCGATGCACTTGTTCAACCTGAAGTTTTTGCCAATAGTGCTCGCATATGGAAACATTCTGAGCACGTCGCCCGGCCGAAGATATATATCTGTTTCTGGCACTAAACCAGTCGGATCGTAAATATTGATTGCTTGGGGAATAACCTGCCCGCCTCGTCTTGCTTGTATAAGCCACCCTGTTATGTTAATCGGTGACATTATGTCATACGCGAGCGATAAGGTTATGTCTCCAGGAAAACTCACCCCTGAAAAAATTACTCTGCGAAAGTAAGGCGAGAGTTGATTTACAGAAAACCCATCTGGAATTTGAGCCGGATCGATATTTAGCTGTTGCGGCGTTTGTTCTTCTGGTTGCTGCTCCTCCGGTGTTGGCTCCGAAATCGGTGTCGGCACCTGCTTTTTCGGCACTACCGAGCTCTTATCAGTCACTGGAGCTGTTCCGTCAGAACTAGTTGCAATGGTTGATGTAGATACGGTCTCGGTGCCGACTGGTATGTTTCCAAAAAAACGCAACCCGAAAACAACCAGTAAAAGCATTAATAAGAAAATAAGTATTTTCCCTCCGGGCATGTTTTTTAGAGAACTAAATTAATTAATTTATCTTGAACATAAATGACTCGCTTCGGCTTTTGCGAACCCATAATGGTCATTATACGCTCCATCCGAAGAGCAAGCGCAAGCGCTTGTTCTTCGTGGATCCCAATCGAAGCTTCAACGCTATCCCGAACTTTCCCATTAACTTGAATTACAAGAGTAAATTTCTCCTCCTGAATTAATTTTTCATCGAACTCCGGCCACGCCTCGCGATGGATCGATGTCTCATTACCCAGCACATTTCTCCATATTTCTTCCGCCATGTGCGGCGCGAATGGAGCGAGAAGTTTCAGGAATGTTTCTAACTCGGGACGTGTTAATGTCTTCACTGAAATGACGGATGTGTTTGGAAAACCATGATCCGGGACGTGATCACTTCTGACTTCATTAAGAAAAATCATCAGAGCAGATATTGCCGTATTAAACTTTAAAGCCTCGATATCATCTGTTATCTTTTTAATCGTCCTATGAATTTTCGCCAAAAAATCCTTATCCGAAGAACTCTGATTGTATGATACGATATTATTTGGTTTCGCTTTTATCAAGTTATCCCAAAACTCCTTCCACTCCACTACATAAAAACGTATTTTCTTCAAAAAGCGTTCTATTCCAAGTAACCCGGAATCGCGAAAATCCCCGCCTTGTTCAAATGGCGCAATAAACATTAAATACATCCGCAGCACATCCGCGCCGAAATTCTTGATATACTCGTCTGGATTAACCACGTTGCCTTTCGACTTAGACATCTTCGCTCCGTCCTTGATAAGAAGGCCGTGCGCGCGAAACTTGGGAAATGGTTCGCCTATCGGCGCGGAAGATTCTCCGAGCGCGAGGAGTTTCAGATCATGGAGCGCAAGCGCCAAAAATCGAACATAGAGGAGATGTAACACCGAATGTTCCGCCCCACCTATATACATATCAACCGGAAGCCATTCTTTGATTACGTTCTTATCTGGAATAAGCTTTTCAATTTCTTTTTTAGGTTTTTTAGTTTTAAGTTTTAAGTTTTCAGTTCCGAGCGTAAGATACGCGAGGTAGTACCATGCAGAATCCAAAAACGTGTCAGATACATCGGTTTCTCTACGAGCTTCGCTTCCGCATCTTGGACACTTAACTTCATAGAATTCCTTGTGCGAAGCAAGCGGCGATTTCCCTGTGCCCGTCGGCCGGAAATTTTCGATATACGGCAACTCTACCGGCAGGTTTTTTTCGTCAACCGCAATCCAGCCTGGATTTTCCAACTCCCCTTTCGAAAAACTTTTGAAATTTGATTTTTGAGATTTAAGATCTCCCAATGATTTTTTGCAGTTCTCGCAAAAAATCATTGGGATAGGCGGACCCCAGTACCGCTGGCGCGAAATGAGCCAATCGCGAAGACGATATTGGATTTTGCGCTCACCCCCAACAAATTTTGTAATTTCCCGCTTGGCTTTTTCGGAATCCATTCCGTCAAACTTTCCCGAATTTTCTATCTTTCCTTCATGAGAATGAATAATTAATTTGCCGTAAAAACCTCCCTCTGCCTGAGATAGTGATTTCCAAACATTTTTTGCTTTCCATTCTGGTCCAGCTTTTTTCTTATGAAAGAATTCATGGCACATTTTGTCAATTTCTTTTTCACTATTAACGCCAAGCTTAAATCTCACAGTTCCAGTACTTTGGTCCTTAAAATTAAATATAATTCCATCAGGGCCAACATATTCATTCCAAAACCCAATTGGTAATTTTTTTTGAATCAATTCCTCGAATGCGGCTGCTGAACTTATTGGAAACTCAACTTTTTTTATTACTTCGTCATACTCCTTGTTTATGGTCTTTACTTCCTCGAGAATCCTTGCACCAATAGATTCCAAATCACTCTTTGTTATATTGCTTCCCCAGACAATGCTTCGAGCAACATCTTTACTTGCAATCACCCGTCGTATTGGTAATTTATATTTTTTCGCAAACTCAAAATCCCGTTCGTCATGTGCTGGCACGGCCATAATCGCCCCGGTGCCGTAACTTCCCAAAACGTAATCCGCCACCCATGCCGAAATTTCTTCCCCGTTCGCTGGATTTATCGCCTTCACTCCCTTAAGCTCAACACCTGTTTTTTCCTTTCCTTCCGCAACACGATCTTCCGACGATTTTTTCTTTGAATCCCTAACGTATTTTTCTACTTCGGACAGATTTGAGATTTTAGATTTGAGATTTGAGATAATTTCGTGCTCCGGTGCGACAACCAAATACGTCGCCCCAAAAAGCGTGTCGGGACGCGTGGTAAATACCTCAATTGAAAATTGAGAATTGGAAATTGGAAATTTAATCAACGCTCCTTCCGACTTCCCTATCCAATTCCTCTGCGCAATTTTAACCCTTTCCGACCAATCAAGTTTTTCCAAATTCGTGAGTAACCGCTCGGCATAGTCGGTAATCTTAAAAAACCACTGCTCAAGTTCTTTTTTTACCACCGCCGTGCCGCACCGCTCGCATTTCCCCCCTTCCGCTTGCTCGTCTGCAAGCACAGTTTTGCAAGACGGGCACCAGTTCACCTCTTGCTTTTTCCGATACGCAAGGCCATTCTTGAACATCTGGAGAAAGATCCACTGCGTCCACCGGTAATATTCCGGATCGTATGTTTCGAGCTGTTCGTTCCACGCAAACCCGTTTCCAATTGCTTCAAGCTGTTTATAAAAGCGTTTTTCGGAAACTTTTGCCCGCTCCATTGGATGCGTTCCAGTCTTTAACGCATAGTTTTCCGAATGGATCCCAAACCCATCAAGCCCGATGGGTTCAAAAATATCATATCCTTGCATACGTTTAAATCGGCCATAAATATCCGAGCCGACAAACGCGTACATATTCCCGACGTGCAACCCCTCCGCAGAAGGGTATGGGAACATCATAAGGTTATAAAACGGCTTTTTTGGCTTCTTTAGATTTGGCTCGTAGATACCTTCCTTGCGCCATATCTCCTGCCACCGCTTTTCGGCTTTATTGAAATCGTATTTCATGATTAATATGCTTAGATTCTAAAACAAAAACACTCGTTTTGCATTCTCAAAAATGATATCTGCCATCTCTAGCAATGTCCTCTTTTTTATCTCCGAAAGTTTTTTAACCACTTCAACTACGTACGCCGGCTCGTTGCGCTTGCCCCGGTAGGGCACCGGCGTCACATAGGGCGCGTCGGTTTCGGAAAGAATCCGATCCATGGGAATCATCTCAATCACTTCATCATAATCGTGAGCAAACGTTATCACTCCGCCGAACGTGAAGCAAAACCCCATATCCAAAAGCTCGCGGGCATCGCCCTTCGTGCCGCTAAAAAAATGTATAATACCTGGCCGCTCGGGCAGTTTCTCGGATTTTAGTATGCCAATAAGATCAGAAAATGCATCGCGGCCCGCCCCATTGTGGGGCGAGACTCGCTCGGCCACCCCGGAGCGGCAATGAATCATAAGCGGCTTCCCAGCTTCCCTAGCCAAAGCAATTTGCGCCGTAAACGCTTCCGATTGCCGATTTTTCGTCGAATCGCCGAGGCGATAGTAATCCAAGCCGCACTCACCAATCGCCACAACCTTCTTATTCGCCGCCAACGACTTGTAATAGTCGATGTCAAAATTCTCGCCGCGACTTGTAAATTCGCGCGTAATATTATCCGCTCCTAATTCTTTCAAGTCATGAAATGATTTTTCAGTGTGTACTGGATGTAAGCCAACCGCAGCATACACTCCTTCGGCATACTCATTCGCGATTTCCACAGCGCGCCTGGAAGTATCTTTCTGCGTCCCGACATTCACCAGCCAGACATTCTTGCTGAGCGCCCGATCAATCGTTTCCTTCCAATCGTTGTCGAACGCAGCGAATTGAACATGCGTATGCGCGTCAATAAAATTCATGACTTGAATCTTACCTCATATCTCTCCGCGGAAACAATATTTTTGGCTTTTTGACTCGCAGTGTTCCGGAGGCATCCCATACAATACTTTCCGCAATCTTTCGCGATGCATCCGGCAAAAACGGCGCGATTATAGCCGCAACATTGTCCAATAGGACTACCATCGAAAAAACTGTCCTGGATACATCTATCGCATCAGGCGCCCATGGTTTTTTCTCCTGCAAATAGGCGTTTCCGAACGCAATAAGTTCCCATATCAGCGTAAGGGCATCGTGAAACTTGAACTGCTCCACCGCATAAATTACTTCTTTTTTAAGAGAGTCTATTTTTACTTGAACTTCGGCATCTATATCGCCGCCATCCACGAAGAACCAATACTTCTCTGCCAGCGTAAATGTGCGCGCGGATAAATTCCCAAGCCCGTTCGCAAGGTCGCTCGTATAACGCTCATCGAACTTTTCATAAGAAAAATCTCCGTCCTCGCCGAACGGAATTTCTCGAAGCAGAAAATATCGAAGCGCATCGAATCCATATTTCTCTCCCAGGAGAAGCGGATCAATTGCATTCCCCAGAGATTTAGAAATTTTTACGCCGCCAACGGTAAAAAATCCGTTTGCAATAATGCCTTTAGGAAGGGGCAGCCCTAAAGACCATAACATCGCCGGCCAAATAACCGCATGGAATCTTATAATGTTTTTCCCTATGACATGAATGTCGGCGGGGTGTTTTTCCCACTCGTCAATTCCAATTGCGGAAATGTAATTTATGAGCGCGTCGAACCATACATAGATTACGTGATTAGGATCGCCGGGAACCGGAATTCCCCAATTTTTCCCTTCCCGCGAAATACTTATATCCTCCAATCCATCGCTTACAAACTTTTTCACTTCGTTAAACCGTCCGGCTGGAATAATGAAGCTCGGATTAGATTCGTACAGTTGCAGTAGGTCTTTCCGATATTTGGAAAGCTTAAAAAAATAATTTTCTTCCTCTATGTATTCCGGTTTTGTTTTATGCTCAGAACAAAGGCCGTCAATCAAGTCGGATTCCTTTTTGAATTCCTCGCACCCGACACAATACAAACCTTTATATGTTCCCTTATATATGTCGCCTTTTTCCAAAATCCTACGCCACACTTCTGCAACCGTCTTTACGTGCCGCTCTTCGGTCGTGCGAATAAAATCAGTATTCGTGATTCCGATAGTTTCCCACGCCGATTTCCAAATAGCCGCAAGACGATCAGTATAATTTTTAACCTCCTCCTTTGCTTTTAGAGCAGCGTCAACCGTCTTCTGTGAATTTTCGTCCGTCCCAGCAAGAAAAACAACCTCTTTTTTAGCCATCCTGGCGGTACGCGCCAAAACATCCGCAATTATAGTCGTATACGCGTGTCCCACATGCGGCCGATCATTCACATAATATATCGGCGTCGTGATATAAAACTTTTCCTGAGCTGGCATCAAATAGGATCTGAAACCGGTCTTCGTTTTCTCGACCACTCATTCAACACTTCATGGAAGACCGCGGCAGCAGGAACCGAAATTAATATTCCTAAGAATCCGGCGGTTTCGGCGCCGATAAGCAAAGCGACGATTACAATCACCGGATGCAAGCCAACCGAACGATTCATAATAAGCGGAATAAGAAGATGCGATTCAAGTTGATGAAGCACAAGAAATGCGATAAGCGTGTAAAGCGCGAGCCATGCGGAAGTTAAGAATGCCACAAGCACGGAAAGCGCGCCGGCAAGAATCGGGCCGACGAATGGCATGATTTCAAAAATACCGGCGAACAATCCCAGAATAAAAGCGTGCTTTACGCCAAGTATGGAAAGAAGCACCCATGTGGAAACGCCCATGATAAAACTGTTGAATATCTGCGTTTGAAACCATGAACTTATCTTCTTTCTGGACCGTTCATAAATATTCATGGCGGTTTTCTCGTAATCCGGCGGAATGATAAAACGCAAGAATTTTTCCACGCCGTCACGCGTTAAACTCAGATAAAACGAGCTTACAAGCACTGCTATTGCCAAACCAACTCCTCCGAGCGCTTTCGACAAAAAATCCAGAGGCGAAGCGGTACTGGAAAAAAAATCGGAATAAAATTGATTGATAAAAGCGTCAAACGACTTTGAATTTTTGAGATTAAGAAGCTGCCCCAAAGACGATGACGCGCTGAAACCCGAAAACAACTGATTCAAATCCGCGATTATGAGAGGAATTACAGCATATATAATAATCGCCGCGATAAGCAGCCCGCACAAAAAAATCAAGATCACGCCAAGCGTCCTCGGAACGCCTTTTCGCTCGAAAAAATCAACGATTATATCTAGCCCAGAAGAGATGATAATAGCGAGAAAAAGCCCCAGCAATATTTGCTTTCCGGAAAATAAAACGTAGACAAAAAGGAAAAAGAATAAAATCTTCCACAGGCTTGCCCATGAAACTTCGAAAGGTCTTGTATCCATAACTTCTTTTTTAGTGTAACGCCGCAGCGGAAAGTTTAAAAATCTTGTTGAACGCCTCCTTGTCTTTATACGGCCCGATGATAGCGAGATTCAGCTGTTTTTTCCAGAACAGCAGTTTTGCAAGCGTTTGAAGCTCGTGCGCGGTAACGGCGCGAACTTTTTTGATAAGCTGCGCTGGCGTCACAACTGACCCGGTAAGAATTTCCTGTCCTCCGTAGAACGATGCGAGTTCATCAGACGTTTCGAGACCGAGAATTAAGTTTCCTATCAAATGATCTTTAGACTTCTGGAGCTCTTTCTCGGAAATGCGTTCATCCTTCAGCCGCGAAAGCTCCAACAGCACCGCTTTGAGTACTTCGTGAACTTTTGTATGATCAACGCCCGCGGATACGACAAAATGTCCATGGTCTATATAAAAATCCGCCGAAGAATTCACATAGTAAGCCGCGCCCATTTCCTCGCGCACACGTTTAAATAAACGCGAGCTCATTCCTCCGCCAAGCACGTCCGCAAGAACTTGGAGCGCATACCGACGCGTATCGAAAATATCAAACGCTTTCACGCCAAGAACAAAATGGCTCTGATCGGACTCCTTGAATTTTAGGAAAAGTTCCGGCATGACTTGTTTTTTATGAACCGTTTTCTTTTTTTGAACCCGAGGAAGCCGCTTCAGTCCGCCGAAAGAATTTTTGATCTCCGCAAGCGTTTTTTTCTCATTCATGTTTCCAGCAACGACAACAAGCGTCTTCGAGGCGACATAGTGCGTATTTCGATAACTCAAAAAGTCATCTCTGGTAAGTTTCCTGATCACTTCTTTTTGTCCCGCGATATCCCAGCCAGCCGGCTGGTCACCATAGATAAGCGAAGTAAAAAGCTCCTGAACTCTCCGCGCAGGCGTATCCTCATACATATTGATCTCCTCGATAATCACCCCGCGCTCTTTTTCGATCTCGTCTGGATTGAAAATAGGATTGAGATATAAATCGGAAACGATATCCAAGATTTTCGGCAATTTATGGCTCTCCGCTTTTGCCCAATATCCGGTATATTCCTCGCCGGTAAAGGCGTTCGACTGCGCGCCAAGGCTAGCAAGCTCTTCCGCAATCATGCCGGGCATCGGCCGTTTTGTCGTCCCCTTGAACATAAGATGCTCAAGGAAATGCGAGAGACCGTTTATCTTCTTGGTTTCATACTCTGACCCTGCTTCGACTAAAATAAGCACGTTTGATGCCAAGCTTTGCGGCCGCGGGATTAAAACGATTCTAAGGCCGTTTCTCAAAGCGATTTTTTTGAATTCCACCATATTTCATTAGCTTACTATTAACCAGTAATAGTGTCTATGTCGCCCTGGAAACTCCGAGCGCGGCTTACCACAGCCTCGCCGTACGTCCACAAATAACTCTGCCATCGTCCTCCGGCATAATATTTAGCCGCAACACAGCGTTCGCGACTTACATCAGACGTATATTTGGTTGAACAAACCGTCATTGCATCTTTGAGATATAAAGCTGTGGCTACAAAAGCATCACCGTTATTCCACGGAGAAGAAGGCGCGTGGCCGGTAACTTTCGCAACCGAGTCTTTATATATATTCCACGTTGAAGGAATAAACTGGGCGGGGCCCATCGCCCCTCCGTATACCCCGTCTCTGTTCGCGCATGAAACTGTAACAATATCAGGATTAATACCTAACTCTCTTACAATTTCTAAAAACAAAGGTCGGTTTGAAGGGCTCATAGCGGTTTTGTAATTGCATTTCCCAACATTCTGCCCAAGCGCCGATTCCCTGTCGAGAACTGCGAGAAGCAATGCCGGCCGTATGCCTGTTGCCCCGCCGGCAAGTTTCGCGTATTTGTACGCGTCTTCAAAACTTAATTCTCCGCCACCCAAAAATTGGAATATTCTGCTTCGTATTTGCGCGGCGGTGACCTTTGTTTCTTTAACCAATACTTGGTATCGAGACTCTTGCCCTTTCGTAACCTCAAGGAGTTTATTTTTTTCCTGCTTTGTTGAATCTATCTGCGCCTTTTGCGCCGCCTGATACGCACGCACGCTCTCGGCGTCAGCGCGCGCCAATGAAAATTGTTCTTCCTTGTCTTTGAGATCGTTTTTCAAGTCGGTTATCTCTTCAATCGCAACACGCAAATTGCTTTGAACAATGGTGATGTTGTTAATGTTGCTGAAAAAGTCAGACAATCTAGGGTTTTTAAGAAGAACTTCAAGAAATGAGATTTGCTGGTTCTCGTATAAGCTTTGAACCAATTTCCCCAGCGCCGTCCGACGAAATTCGATGCTTTTTTCAGTAACTTCGATTTGCCCCTGTGTCTCATTAATCTTCTTATTAAGCTGACCAAGCGTTAGGTTTACCGCCTGTATCTGTAAATTAAGTTTCGCGATTTTGTCGTTCAGGAGAGTAATCTGTCCTTTGAGATTTTTGCCTTGCTGCTGATAGCCGACAACCTGGCCTTCGTATTGGTTTATCTGCTTTTCAAGCTGGACAAGCTGCGATTCAAGAGCCTTGCGCTCATCGTCTGTCTCGGCACCGGAAGCCGTCGTAAAAAACGTCGGCGCGCTAACTGAACCTACAATTAAAAAGATTGCCGCTACGACACAAACTGTTAACTTGGAACACGCTACAAGAGATACGCGGAGCACGCGCCGATAGCCCAAATTGAGCCGGCGCGGAATAGAAGAAAACGCGTGCGGTTTCCCAGCGCGCTGGTCTCGAAACGAAATATCGCTAAGAACCTTCGGTTTTATGAATTTTCTCATATGTATAAGTTATAGAAGAACCGCAATGCTCTTCTACATTATACATACAAAAACCGATATAGGCCCATAAAAGTTACTTTTGAGCAGGTTTTGCTTGCTTTTCAGCTTCAGCAGGCTTTTCTCCCTTCTGGGTTTTCTCCACATCACGCTCCGCTTTCTTTTCTTCGGACTCAACCTTCACGGCGCTCACATCAACCGGAACTTCCTCGATTTTTTCTTCAACTGGAGCTTTCACTGTCGCAACTGCGGTATTAGGATCAACCAAAACTTTCACCCCGATAGGAACTCGAATGTCTTTTACATACACGCTCTTATTAATATCGTCGAGCGGTTTTAAGTCCACGGAAAGTCGGCGTGGCAAATTAGCAGGAAGCGACTCGATTTCAATCTCGTGCATGCTGATATTCAAAATACCTCCTTTTTCCTTCACGCCAATCGCGTCGCCCGCAAATTCCAAAGGAACTTTAGCCTTAATTTTCTCGTCCATGCGAACGCGGTAAAAATCCACATGAATAACCTCGTCCGTCAAATAATCCTTTTGAACATCGTGCACAAGCGTAGAATATTTCTCTCCTCCGGCGGCAAGCGTAATTAGCGTATTTCTCCCCGCTTCCTTAAACACCTTCTTAAAATCTTTCGCGCTTATTGAAATATGCAAATTTTGGAGCCCCTTTCCATATACTTCGGCCGGAATCAAACCAGCTTTCCGGGTTTGCGCAACCGCTTTTCCAAATTTTTCTCTTGGTGTAACTGCAAGTTCCATAGTTACCTATGGTAGCAGTAGATGAGAATATTTACAAAATTGACAAAGCACATTTGATGTGTCCCTTTTTCTCCTACGAATTCCGGAGTTTTTGAGCTTAGAAAGTAAAGCTAAAACAACCGATCAGAAAAGAAACCTAAAAAATTAGCTGCCCTTGAATCGCATTTATTACTTTACTGCACTATCACCGCGCATGAGCGCTGCAGCCCGC
>ERZ1292629.222-Hain-H43-01um-R1-222-length-60030-cov-9_pt1 | contig 60030 bp, 66 predicted proteins | sample MGYA00564399_ERZ1292629 | MGnify/ENA primary metagenome ERZ1292629 (study PRJEB36523, sample SAMEA6512636) | groundwater metagenome | collected 2019-01-08 | study: AquaDiva: Metagenomics assemblies of 32 groundwater samples
GTGGACCTATTATTTCATTTCCGGCAATTTCCTGCAAGGGTATAGCCGGCGGTGATGGCAGCGGTTTCGTTGGGGAAAGAAATTTTATTGGCGGCGGCGATCTGTTTGGCGCCCGGACACCAAGTAAAGTGATAAAGTTTTGAAGAGCTCTTTTTGGAGGCGACTACGGTTAGGTCGCGCGGGCTAGCGGCCGACTGAATATTGGCTGCTTGGTTACTCCCCTGTCCCATTTCACGTCGCACAATATCTTGCGGGTCAGTAATAGTGAGCGGGGTCTTTATACTACGGTAAGCAATAATTTTGCCGACATTGTAGCTAGTGATGGTGATTAAAATAATGGCAACAGCTAAAACAATATCGGCTTGGTATCTTTTGACTAGTTCAAGGAGTTTTGGTAACATATTTACACAATCACTAATTACTAATTGCCAATCTGTAATTATTATAAATTATTAGTTAGCAATTGGAAATTGCGTTAGCATGGCACATGCTAAATCCGGCGGGACAACTAAACTCGGGCGGGATTCGGAGTCAAAGCGCTTAGGCGTCAAGCTTTCCTCTGGCCAGCTGGCGATTCCCGGTAACATCATTATCCGTCAGCGCGGCAGCAAATATCTCGCCGGCCAAGGCGTGAAAATGGGTAAAGACGACACAATTTTCGCCATTACCAACGGTATTGTCAAATTCACCACCCGCAAAAAAAAGAACTTCAACGGTTCCCGTCGCCTTGTCAAAACCGTGCATGTGGTGTAGCGGAACCTTGCGCAATTTTTTCCACTGCTCCGCATTCACAAATTGCGGTCGCTTCACTAAATTTTCCGACAAAGCTTGCGGTTCCCGTTTCCCCCTCGGCCACCTCGGGATTACCCTCGTGTCCTGACGGGTTTTCCGACCGACTTTGTTATCCGGAAAATTTGAACGCTCCGCTCCCTGATTTGTCCGAAAGCTCCGCAAATTACGAAAATTGCGCAAGGTTCCGCTACCTTGACACTTAGTTTTATACACCTCAAGGTCATCTTGAGGTTCAACCTCGGTTTTTTAGTGGGAAGCTAATGTCTTTTTGAGAGTTCTGTCGAAACCTAAGGCCAAGCCGAAGTAGCGAGCTAATCCTCTCCTTAAGAAAACTTAGCGCAGTCTTCCGGGCACCAATTGAGAGCCCAGCACTTTTTTGTATCCAAAAGGGTACTGGGCGTGGAGCGAATAGCGGAAAGCCCAGGCCCGCAGGCCGTACTCGCCCGAGTGCAAATGAGGGTCATCTCCGAACTTGAGAGGAGTGAGCCGAGGAATACTGGGAAGGACTTCCGCGTCAATGAGCGACCCAATTGGTCGGAAGGCAGAGCGGTTTTCGTAGGAGAGGGTTGGCGGCTACACCGACGTGACGATGATTTTGAGTTTGGTTTTTACTTCTGGGTGGAGTTCAATTTCTACTTCATGCTCGCCGACTGATTTGATGTGCTGGGCGAGATTGATTTGATCCGGGCTGATATCAAGATTTTTTTCTTTGAGAGCGTGGGCAATACTTTTTTCGTTGATAGAACCGTAAAGATGGCCTTGATCATTGGCGTCCTCTTTTATTTCCAGAGTCGCGCCCTCCAGTTGTTTAACTAACTCCAGTCCCCTCTCTTTCTGATTAGCGTTTTCCATTGCGCGCTGGTTCCGCAAAGTTTCCGCCAGCTTCTCGGCGTTCGCATCCGCCGGCTTGGCAATTTTTTTCGGAAACAGCATATTCCGGGCGTAACCGTCGGCCACGTTTTTGATGTCCCCGGTCTGGGCCACGCCTTTGATGGATTGGAGAAAAATTACTTTCATAGTTATACTACTCGCTGACCATGCAGTCCACTCTTTTGACGGTGCTATCAAGCGTTGCCGCCGCAACTATAAAATCTATTTTAATCCCTTTACTATTTCCCTCGCCTTATCCAACTGCGGGTCCTTTTCGGCGTTAATGTCGGCTTCGGTTCTTTCAACTTTAATGTCCGGCTCAATACCATTGTCGTTGATGGATGTGCCTTTTGGCGTAAACCACTTGGCGACCGTCACTTTAACCGAGGACTTGCCGGGTAGTTCTTCTACTTGCTGAACCGAGCCCTTGCCGAAACTCTTCTCACCGATAATTGTTATACCCCGCTGGTCTTTAAGCGCGCCGGCCAAAATCTCCGACGCCGAGGCCGAACCCTTGTTAATCAAAATTACCAACGGGTAATTTTTGAGCCGGCCGTTGGCCGCGGCCCGGAAATCGTTTTCTTTACCGTCGCCGAACTTTTCTACTGTTACTATTTGGTCGCCGTCCAAGAAATAACTGGTAATATTGACTGCCGAATCCAGCAAACCGCCCGGATTATTTCTCAAGTCCAAGATAATTCTTTTGGCCCGGGATTCGGTTATAGCTTTGGCGGTTTTATCAAAATCAGCGTCCACGTTGCGGTTGAAAACAAACAGTTGGATATAGGCCGTTTCAGCATCAACCATTTTCCATCTAACCGTCGGCACTTTTATGGTGTCGCGGATTATACTGTATTCCTTGGGAGCGGCTACGCCTTCCCGAGCAGTAGTTAACTTAACCGGGGTCCCTTTCGGCCCGCGGATCTGACTAACCGCGTCGTTAATGCTCATCCCTTCGGTGGATTTGTCGCCGATTTTGATAATCTTATCTCCGGCCAACAACCCCGCCTTGGCCGCCGGTGTTCCTTCAATCGGCGCGATGACAGTGACCAAGTTATTGCGCAAACCAATCTCAATACCGATGCCGCCGAAGGAGCCGTTGATTTCTTGGGCAAAATCGGCGCTTTCTTTAGGTTTGAAAAATACCGTGTAAGGGTCGCCGACCGCCTTGACCAAGCCGTCAATCGCACCGTAAACCAAATCCTGGGTGTTGAGCTTGCTCTGGTCAACGTACTTTTTCTGAATCACATTCCAGGCTTTCCAGAAAAGGGTAAAATCAACTCCTTGGGGCTGGTCGGCTTCGCGATTGATAATGTCTTGCCCCAGCGGTAAGACCGTTTTGTATTGATTGAAATAAAAGCCGCCGGCAAAACCAAGGGCCAGCGAAACGAGGATGACGATTATGACACTTTTTTTGAAAATCATTAGCGTAGTTGGGCGAGTTTTCGGTACTTTAGGAAAAATTTAAGCGCGCTGTGGATGTGCCAGCGGGTCTTGCGGTTCAGGATCGCGTCCCATACTCCAAAACGTGATTTGGATTCCCGCTGGTGGTAATGATAAAAAATTGCTTCCGGGAAATACACTACCTTATACCCATTGTGCCAAAAGCGCCGTGCCCAGTCAACGTCCTCAAAATACATAAAAAAGCGTTCATCCATCAGCCCGACCCGGTTAACCGCCGCCCGTGAGACCATCAAGGCAGAACCCATCAACCAATCGGGGGTTTGGATTTTACTGATATCGGCATCGGCCATTGTAAAGTCGGCCAGGGCTCGCCGGAACGGTCCGAAACCCGATAAAATCCCCCGCCGCGCCGGGATAGTGATCGGCCGGTAAAAACTGAAATATGACTGTTGAATAGTATTGTTAAAATTACGCAGTTGGGGTCCGAGCATACCCACATCAGCGTGCTTTTTCATAAAATTGAGCATCCACAAAACCGCTCCGTCGGTCAAAATAATGTCCGGATTGAGGATTAAAATATATTGGCCGGATGAGTGCTTGATTCCCCAATTGACGCCCCGGCTGAAACCGAGGTTTTCATTAGAAGTTAGAAATTGGACGCTGGCAGTTCGCTCGGTAACAATATCTCTTGACTCGCGAGTGCTCATTGAATCAACAACCACCAATTCATAATCCAAACTGGCGCAAGTTTGCTTGACTGAATCCAAACACAACTTCAAAAATCCTGGGGTGCGGTGATGGACAATGATGATGAACAGTTCGGGCATATCGTCAAAGTACTATAAAGTAATAAAAATGCCAATCATTAATGATTGGCACGGGCCTGCCGCAAAATATACAGTTGGAGATGCCCGGAAATAACGGCTAACTGGTTAGCTAAGAATTCAGCGAATAAGCCGCGCGATGGATTCCCAGATCCTCGCACGCTCGCCCGGTAGCGTTCAAACAACTCGGTCCAGTAAACAATATCTTGGGTTGTACACAAGTTCGGCGGAATATCGGCAATGGCATTGATAAAACTGTAAATCGCGCCATCAATCTCCTCATCCAACTCATTTGGCGCCATTCCCTCAAAATGAGCCAGATAAGGTACATTGAGCCGTTTGTATAATTCTTGGTCAGATTTCAGTTCAGCGACTTCGTTTACTAGCCAACCTCGTACTCGTATTTTCATTACTCTTTCTCCAAAATAGTTAAGAACAGCTCTTTTGCCATATCATAATTATCCCCCTTTGGCAAGAGGAGATAATCGCCTTTGGCGGAGTGGGTTTCGTAGAGCAAATTGTCAATGCTCAAAACATAATTTTTAATTTGGCTTTTGGGACTGAAAGTGGCGGCCAAATCCAGCATATCTTTGATGTCCCAAATCTGAAAATCGGTGCGGATATCGTCTTTCAGTTCGGAAAGCAAATTGGTAATCTTAACCGGATTAGTGAGGTAGTTGCTTTTTGCCGCCTTGTCTTTGATGGCGGCAATTACTTCCTGCTGGCGGCGGGCGCGGTCAAAGTCGCTGGTGGAAAAACGCGAACGCACATAGTAAAGCGCCTGTTCGCCATTGAGATGGTTATTGCCGGCCGGCAGGGAGAATTCGTAACCCCACTGGTTTTTTTCCGTAAACGGCTTAGCCAGATAAATATCAATGCCGCCCAAAGTGTCCACAATGTGCTGGAAGGCGTTAAAATCAAAAACCACCGTCTTGTCTATATACACTCCGGTAAAGCGGGAGACGATTTGCTTGGCCAGCTCCAGTCCCTGCTTGCGCTCCAGTCCTCTTTCATATATCTCATTAACTTTACCTTTGACCCCCAGAATATCAACATACAAGTCGCGGGGGATGGAAACTAAAGCTGCCTTTTTTGTCGTTTTGTCAACGCTGGCAATGAGCAGTGTATCAGTCAGGAGCCCGCCTTCTTCTTCAATCGCCGTCTGGTCGGTGCCGCGAATACCCAGAATTAAAACGTCAAACCGATCGGGTTCCGGCGTCGGCATCGGATTGGGATCGGGTGTCGGCTTTTCTTGTTTGAGAATTGAGGCAAAATTGCCGAGCCAAGAACCGTTATCAATCACGATGGTGTTGTAAATAACACTCAACCGGATGGCAAACCAGCCGATGACAACAGCGACAACGGCTAATAAATAGAACCGCTGCCGCTTGAACCACGGCTTTTTCGGTTCAATAAATTGTGGAGATATGACAGCCATTAGTGGAACCATTGGCGAATTTCTTTCGGGCCGATTTTTGCTTTCAGCATAATTTTTTTTCTTTTGTTTAACGTTTTGGGCAATAATTTAAGAAATGTCGGGATTTCCAGAAAAATCTGCGATTCAAAGAGGATGGCATAGCCAAGCACCATAATTTCCCGCGCCGCAATCCGCGGCCAGTCGCGCAGAATATTTATCATATAATCATTTTTGATGATTGCCAAACGATAATTACGCCAGTCCAATCGCCGCTTGCGGATGGGAATTTGCCGGCGCCGGCCGACGCGGAAGAAGTAATCGTACCATTTCTGCTTGGTGTCTTTAGTGGTGGAGCGGTCGTGCCAGGCAATTACTGACGGAACGTAAACCTGTTTCCAGCCGAACAGCCGCATGCGCCAGACCAGGTCCAAGTCATCGCCATACCAGAACATATCATGGTCCACAATCTCTCCCTCCCCCGAGGTTGAACCTCGAGGGAGGCGGCAATCTTCCAGTGCTTCTCGGCGGAAGACCGGCACCGCTCCTTCCACGCCGAAAATTTCTTTTTCCTGATCATATTGTCCCCTATCTTCTTCGCCCTGTCCGATATTGATGAGCCGGCGATTGCGGAAGATCTTGAAACCCAAGGTGTCTATTAAATCGGTTTTTTCCGGTTGACCGTCGGCGGAGAAACACCACTGTTTAACTTTGGCCTGCAAGGCGCCAATCTTTTCGTCCTGTTCCATTACTGCCAGCGCGTTTTTGATAAAATCCTTATCTAAAATCACATCTACCGATAATAGAACAACAAATTCACTGTGACTGTATTTCAACGATTCCTCAAATCCGCCCCAAGGACCCAGATTAACAGGGTTCTCAATCAGGTTATAAGTTATAGGTGATAGGTGGTAGGAATTAATAATTTCTTTTGTCCGGTCGGTGGAATCATTGTCAAAAATGATCAGTTCAAAATCTTGGCAGCTTTGCGCCAAAACCGCGTCCAAACACTGGCGGATGTATTTTTCGCCGTCGCGGACGATGAGATTAATGCTTATCATTTTGTTTTCCGCAAGCAATTAATAGGGCGACACTGATAGAGAATATTAAAAATGCCCGCTCATCAAAAATAGCCACATCGGTCAAAGAGTAAAGCAAATTCCACGGGATAAATATTAAACTGGCCGCAAAATAAATTGTCAATTGAGAACTGTCCTCAAGAAGGAAATTGCGCCAGCATCCGGCTAGCAGAAACCACAAAAAGTAAAGTGCCAGAATCAGCGCCGGAACGCCCAGCTCGGCGGCGATTTGGAGGTAGAGATTGTGCGCCGACGAGCCAGCCTTGGCTCGGGCCAAGTCCTCGCCCACCACCACCGGGAAGTTCCCAATTCCCACACCCAGCAGCGGGTGTTTTTTTATTGAAGTCAGCGATGCTTTCCAAATCTCAATCCGCCGGGCGTTGGAGGTCTCGCTGAAATTGATCAGCGACCGGACCCGATTGGCCAGCAGTTTTGAACTGTCTTTGCTCAACTGAAATTGCGGCGAAGCGAAAATCGGATAGGCCACCCCAAAAAGGATGAAGAAAAAGATAAGATAGGAAGCAACGTATTTAAAAATATTTTTGTGATAGTTGTCTGCTTTCTTTTTTCGCAGCAAATAAACCAAACCAGCGATTAGTAAACCAGTAACCAGCCCCGCCGCCCACATCCCCCGGGTACCGCTTAAAATGACCGCCAGAAAGATGACCGGCACCATTACCACCCAAAGCCGTCCCCGGGCTTTATAAAGCGATTTTAGACTCATTTCCGGCCTGATGGCGGCGGCCAAGGACAAGGCCAAAACCGCCGGCAGGCCGGCGATCAGGAATATCGGAAAGGAATGGGAATCCGGAAAAATCGAGAATAATCGCAAAGAAATCTGCTCGCCGTAGTAAGCAAACCAAGTATTGGCTTTGATAGCGATATCGGCCCAAACATTACCAAACAAATTGCGTTCCACTACCCCGCCCCAAAAATCCACAAATTGAAAAATATTCATCAGATAAGTGGAAGCTAACTGGAGCAGACCGATAAGCGCGACGCTGACAGTCGGGATAGCCAGATTGACGATGAGCTTTCTTGAAAACTCGCGGTGCTTGGAAATTAAATCATAAACAACAATGGCCACCAGCGATAGATTGATGAAATATATCAATCGTTTAACGGCCAGAATATAACCGGCGGCTTGGGTGAGGGAGAGTAAGGCCAGTAAGAAAATAGCAAGCAGTAAATAAAAAATAGTAGAAAAGGGGGGGCGGAAAAATAACTTGATCTTCTCAAAATCTAACCAGCGCAGAAAAATAACCAGTGACAAAATCCGCCACAAATTGAGGGAATCAAAACCGGCCGTCAGCGGCAGGGCGACGAAAAACGGGATAGAGCGGGCAAAAAACAGTACTGATTCTTCTAACGGCACGGCTAAAAAATATACCACCAGTCCGGCGGCGGCGACATTAGCCAGCCAACGCGGTAAAATACCGGTTACCACCAGCCCGATAAATACCAAATAAACTATGAAAACAAAGTTGATGCGTTTAGGCATTGGTCGTTCCTCTTATTATCTCTAAAAATCGGTCGGTGTGGGCTTTCCAAGTATAGCGCTTGAGAATCTCCGGCGCAGCCAGTTTTATTTGTTCAATTTTGGCTTTATTAGCCAAAGCTGTTTTCATCGCCGTGGCGATAGTATCAATTGAATTGCCGTTCTTCACGAAAAAGGCGTTGTCACCGTATATCTCCCGATTTACTTCAGCCTCGGCGACAATCGGCACGATGCCATAGGACAATGCTTCCAGCGGCGGCAGGCCGAAGGCTTCCCGATCGGAAACATACACTAGCGCTTTGGCGTTGGCGTATAAAGCGGCCAATTCATCATCACCGACATAATCATGATGAACTACAACCTTGGAGCCGGCGCGCTGATTGACTTGAGCGACAAGATTTTCAATAACCGGCGGATTGTATTTATCGGCGCCGATAGTGACCAACTTCAACTCCGGAAATTCAGGCAATATTTTCTCAAACGCCAAAATTGTTTCGCGCAAGTGCCGGCGCGGAAGGGCCTGGCCGACGTACAAAAGATAATCGCCAATCGCTAATCGCCAATCGCTAATTGCAGTAGTTGTCACCCCCAAGTGGTTTACGGTGATGCGGGCGGGAGAAATTTTGAAAACTTCACTTAATGCCTTTTTTGAGGACTCGGAGATGGCCATTATTCGGGTGGCGTGGCGGGCGGCCCAGTTGGAAAAAATTCGATAAGCCAATTTGTAGCGGAAAGGCAAAGTACCCTTCATTTCGTAATAAACATCTTCGGTTAAAGCGGTCAGGGACTTGCCGCGGGAAATCAAGGGCAGCATATAATTGGGGAAATACATCATATCCAAACCTTCGAACCAGAGCTTAATGGGCAAGAGCAGATAATAGTAAATACTAAAAGAACGAGGTAAAAACGGCGGGCGGACGATTTTTTTCACGAACAGCGGGCTGGCCAGATACGGATAGTCGGGAATCCGCGCTTTGAAGTAAAGAAAAAATTTGAACTCGTTTCCGAGTTCCGGCCGGCGGGAGAGCTCTTCGAGCAGTTTGTTGATTCCGCGTGCCACTCCCCAGGTCTGCGTTTCTTCTATGGATTCACATTCAATGCCAATTTTAATCATCGATTTTTCCGAAATTGTCTAAATGAAAATCTAGCACACTGGTTAGAATTGCTTTGGATATTTTTCGTTTGTCTGGCAGAAAAGCAATTTTAACGAGTTGTTTCATCATAATGAAAAACGACCAAAACGGCAATAAAATCTTATATCCGGCCGGCGCGTGCCGCCAGTTAAAATACAGCGCGTTGCGGAAATGATAACGCAGTAAAAGCGGCGCGCCAAGTTGTTCGGTAGAAGCAGAAACCTTATGCCGAACTAGAACTTCCGGCATTAATTTCAGGATAAATCCGGCCCGGCTGGCGCGCACGCAGTAGTCGGCATCTTCAAAATAAAGAAAATAATTTTCGTCCAATAATCCGATTTTTTCAATCACGGAACGTTTGATGAGTAAACAAACACCTGGCAAATAATCTATAACGTCTTGCGATGACATTAGGTGGTTTAATTCCGGCCGTAACCACTTTATCCGGCCGCCATAAGTAATGCGTTTGCCTTCATCAATCGCCGGGGCGACAATGCCGATGTCGTCATCTGATTCGGCCTCGGAGACGAGTTTGCTTAACAAATCCTTTGGGACGACGGTATCGTTGTTCAGGACCAGCACATAATCTGCCCCGTTTTCCAGCGCCCGCCGAATGCCGACATTATTGCCTCCGGCATAGCCTAAATTCTGGCTTAGAGCATCTAGCTTAAAGCGTATGACCTTTCCAATTTGACTTTCAATAAAAAGTCGGACATTATTAAAATGTTCCGGCCGGGAGTTATTGTCCACGACAACTGTAAAAGCCGGGTACGGGTAACCGAGTTCTTTAACAGATTCCAAACACCTCACGGTGTCTTGGGAATTATTATACTGGAGGATAACAATAATGAGTTTTACGGGGTTTTCCATAGTTATAATAAGTTCGCTCGGACTGGTTTTTATTGCCGTAGGGCTTCGGCTCTACTATCAATCACGTCGGAGAAATTGGAAGTCCAAATGCCAAGGATTTCATTAATTTCTTTTTTGAATCGTTCTTTTCCGAACCGCTCGGCGGTTCTTTTTATTTGTTCCGGGTTATAACTGGGCAAATTTTCTTTCAGCTGCCGGGCGCCATTGGCCAGCATTTCTTCGCAGGGGTCTTCAAAAAATTCCCCGTTTATCCCCTCTTCAATATATTCCAACGCCCCGCCCTTTTTAAGAGCTAAAACCGGTTTGCCGCAACTCATTGCTTCAATCGGCGCGATACCGAAATCTTCTTCCTGCGGCATAACGAAAGCCAGACAGTTGTTATAATATTCTTGGACAACCCGGTCCGGCTGCTGGCCGAGAAAAACAATATCGGCAGACCGATTGGCCAGACGCTGCAAACGCTTTTTCTCCGGACCGTCGCCAATGACAATCAGCGGCCATTCCAGTTTGCTGAAGGCCTTAACTGCCAGATGGATATTTTTGTGTTTGAACAACCGGCTGACAATCAGGAAATAGGTTCTAGGTTCTAGGTGATAGGTAATAGGTGAATGGGGTAAATCAATCGGAGGATAAATTACCGTGGCGTCGCGGTGGTAATATTTATAGATGCGTTGGCGCGTGTTTTGCGAGTTGGCGATATAGTAATCCACTCGGGTGGAAGCGTGGCGGTCCCACAGACGGGTCAGATGCTGAAACAGCGCCAACCAACTTTTAGGCGCGCGGCTTTCCTGTCGGTATTCCGCTTGCCAGTCCCAGACTTGCCGAGTCGGGCTGGCGCAGTAATTGATATGACTGGTCTTGGGTTTGAGAATCAGGCCTTTTGAAAATTGAGCTGTAGAAATCACGACATCATAGGCCGCCAGATCAATGGATTCAACGGCCAGCGGCAGGAAGGGGGCCAGCAATTTATGGCCGTTGAAAGTCTCATACGCTTTTTGCAGGAAGGTCGGACGAATATCAACTCCCGGCAAAAACTGGTTGGTAAACCCCGGGTCGTGAAACAAAACATAAACCGGCGCTTGCGGAAAAATTTCATGAAAGGCCTTCAGTACCTTCTCCGCCCCGCCTATTCCCAACAACCAGTCGTGGACTAAAGCAATTTTCATAACATACAGGTAATAATTCCACTAACGTTTCGCCATTATATTCTTTTTGTAAACCTCCAAATTTTCAAGCACTATCCCCGTCCCCCGGGCGACGCACAACAGCGGGTCGCCGGCGATGCGCGCCGGCACGCCGGTGATGCGAGTTATCAGAGTATCAATATTTTTTAACAAAGCGCCGCCGCCGGAAATTACCATACCCTTATCCATAATATCCGAACACAGTTCGGGCGGCGTTTCCTGCAGGACATTTTTAACCGTCTGAACGATTTCCCGCAGCTGTTCCTGCATTGATTCGGTGATTTCATTTGAAGTTAGTTCTATTGTTTTCGGATAACCGCTGGTCAGGTCGCGTCCCCGGACGTTTATTTTTTCTTCACTGCTTTGTTTGACAGCATTACCGACGGCAATTTTAATCAATTCCGCCGTTCGCTCGCCGATTGCTAGACCGTGTTTTTTCTTCACGAATTCGACGATTGCGGCGTCAATTTTGTTGCCGCCGACGCGGGTGGAGGCCGAACTGACAATGCCGCCCAAGCTAATCACCGCCACGTCCGTGGTGCCGCCGCCGACATTGACGATGAGATTGCCGACCGGGCTGTTAATGGGGATTTTAGCGCCAATGGCGGCCAGCACCGGCTCTTTGACCAAATAAGCGGCTTTGGCGCCGGCGTTGATAGTCGCTTCAATCACCGCTCGCCTTTCGGTGGAAGTAATCCCAGCCGGCACCGAGACTAAAATCTCCGGTTTAAAAAATCCGAATTTACCGATGGCTTTGGTGATAAAATACTTAAGCATTGCCTCGGTCACGCGAAAATCGGCGATCACGCCGTCCCGCAGCGGACGGGAAACGATAATGCTGTCCGGCGCCCGTCCGATCATCTCTTTGGCATAAGCGCCGACGGCAAGAATTTTATTGTCCAAAATTGAAATGGCGACGACCGACGGTTCGTTAATAACTACCCCTTTGCCCGGAACGAACACCAGAGTATTAGTCGTACCTAAATCAATGCCGATCTTTTTCACAAACATAATAGGTAGCTTATTAGTTGATTAGCTGCTTAGCTTATTAGGAATAACACGTAAAAAAAATCTCAACAAGTGTTTACAAAACCCTAAAAAGCTAGTAAGCTAGTAAGCTAATCGGCTACTTTATGGAACGGCGCACGCGACGTTTTGTTTTTTATATTTTTCTAGGCCTGTTTTTGGTAATCAGCTATCTGATGGCGGTTTATGCTTTCGGTTACCGATATGATTTTATTGAAAATAAATTTGTCAAAACCGGGTCGCTTCAGTTCAAAGCGAATGTCAGCGCCGACGTTTATATTGACGACCGCTTTGCCGGCAGAACTTCTTTTTTGAATAATGTCTTTTCCGAAACCCGTTTTCTGCCGCGCTCCTATTCGGTACGGCTCCAAGACCCCGACTATCAAATCTGGCAGAAGACGACAGCGGTCAGCGCCGGATTAGTAATTGATTTTCCAAAAATAATTTTGCTGCCGAAAAATTTTACCGAGGAGACGGTATCATCAAAATCTTTTGTTCCGGCTTTTCCAGAAAATAAGCCCGAATCAAACAAACCAATCAATTCGCCTGACAGCGACAAGGAAGCTTGGTTTAACGAACGTGAAATTTGGGTCAAGTGGCGCAAAAACACCAGTTACCAACCCTTTAAAAAATCCGGCGACACCGAACTGATAACCCGTTACTCCCAGCTCGTAAATGACGTCCAATGGTACAAAGATTCCGACCACTTAATCGCTGATGTCGGCGGCATCCTCAAATTTATTGAGATTGACACCCGCGGCGGGATTAATTCTTACGACCTCGGCCCCATCAGCGGCCATTTCTATTACGACGAAGGTGAGAACGTGATTTATAAACTCAATGACAACCAATTGGTAAAAGTCCAACTCTAACGACATCGCAAGTCGTAAGATTTCTGACTTGCGATGTCAAAAAAGTTAGCGTTTAGACCAAGCTGGCGACTTCCTCGCCTTCTTGAGGCCGTACTTGCGGCGTTCTTTTTCGCGCGAGTCGCGCGTCAAATAGCCGGCTTTGCGAAGTTTTTTAGAAAAATTCGGGTCAAACAGAACCAACGCGCGGCTCAAACCGAACTTAATCGCATCGGCCTGCCCGGTCATGCCGCCGCCTTTTACTTTCACCGTTGCTTTGAAGCGGTTTAGTGATTTTAATTTCTTCAACGGCGCATCAACCATTTCCTGAAGCGCCGAGCTGTTAAAGTATTCAAAATACGGCTTATCATTAATGACGATAATCGCTTGGTCTTCAGACGGCTGAAGGTCGGTGGATTTTTTGGTGTAAACCCTCACCCGGGCGGTGGCCGATTTGCGCCGGCCGACGGCTTCGTAATATTTTTCGGTCTTACTCTCCTTTTCAATGCCATCAGCGGCTTCTGGCCGAACACTGCTTTCTTCAATCACCGGTTCAATTATGAGTTTTTCCTCTTTCTCCTTGGCCGGTTTAATTGCTTTGGGCTTGGGCTTCGTTTTTTTAGTTGTGGTTTTTTTGGTCGGCATTATTTGATCTCAAGATTTTTGATAATTTTATCCCGCAGGCGATTCCGGGCCAGCATCCGGTAAACCGCCAGCCATAATACTCTTTTCGGATTTTTTTCAAATACCGTTTTCAATTTTCTGGCTTTTAGGCCGCCCGGATAGCCGGAATAGTGGTAATAGGTTTTTTGCTCCAACTTCTTGCCGGTGAATTTTAATTGCTTAACATTGGTAATAATAACTTTTTCTTGGGGCAATTCATTGGGTTTATAATGCGGGTTGATTTTACCGCGCAAAATCACCGCGATTTGACTCGCTAACCGGCCGAGCGATTGATTGGCGGCGTCAAGTTGGTGAACCATGGTTATGTTATCAGTTCTATTATCGCCATCTTTGCTCCATCGCTGATCCGCGAGGCTAATTTTCTGATTCTGACATAACCGCCGCGGCGGTTTTGAAATCTAAGCGCGGTCTCTTTGGTCAGTTTAACGGCTGATTGGTAGTTCAGTTCACTGGTCAACTGACGAAACGCCGCTAAACCATCTCGTTTTCCTTTGGTAACAAGTTTTTCAAAATAGGTTTTCAAACTTTTAGCTTTGGCCTCGGTGGTGGTAATGCGGTTTTTTTCAATTAAAGCTACGGCCAGCGAGCGCATTAGGGCTTTGCGCTGTTTGGTCTCTCTGCCGAATTTTCGGATTTTTTTCTGATGCCTCATGTTATTTTTCTTTTTTCACCCTGCTTTTCTTGGCTTTTTTCTCCGGTTTAGTCGCTTCTTTGGGAACCTCAACCTTGTCAATAATATTGAAATGTTCAATTAAAATTCGGCAGGCCTGCTGCAATGCCGCTTCCGGGCTGATACTGCCGTCAGTTTTAATATCCAACAGGAGCTTGTTGTAGTCGGTGCGTTGGCCGACGCGGATATTTTCCACCGTGAAGTTAACCCCTTTAATCGGCGTGAAAATGCCGTCAACGGCGATCTTGCCGATGCTTAATTTCTCTTTTTCTCTTTGTTCGGCCGGCACATAACCGATGCCTTTTTCAATAGTGATTTCCATCTCTATCTCGGTTTTTTTATCGGTGATAGTCGCGATGAGTTGGTCGGGGTTCACCACTTCCACGTCGGCAGTGATTTTAATATCGGCGGCGGTAACTTCTTTTAGGCCTTTGGCGGAAAGAGTTAAGGTAACCGGTTCGTCTTTGAAAAGCATAAAGCGAACCTTTTTGACGTTTAGGATGATGTCAATGACGTCTTCCAATACGCCGGCCATGGTTGAAAACTCGTGGTCAACGCCCTTGATTTTGAGCGAAGTGACGGCGGCGCCCTCCAGCGACGATAAAAGCACCCGGCGCAAAGTATTGCCGATAGTCATACCGTAACCGGGATAAAGCGGACTGATTTCAAAAACGCCGCGCGTTCCTTCTTTGGATACGACCTTGGGTTCGGCTGGGAGTTGGATCATGTTTACACAACTGCGAATTACTAATCTCTAATTCCTAATTTACTTTTATTGGCAATTGGGAATTAGTAATTGGTAATTGCGTTAGCGGGAATAAAACTCAACTAACAATTGAATGTCTTTTGTATCCAAGCCGCTGTCTTCTAATGTCGGTTGGCTTATGACTTTGGCAGTCAGATTGTCGGCGTTTAACTCAATCCATTTTGGCGGTTGGTATTGTTTGATCCACTGCGGGACCAGAAGCGAAAAGTATTTTGACTGCAAACTACCCTCTCTGATTTTTATCACATCGCCGATCTTGACTGCAAAAGAAGGGATGGAAACTTTCCGGCCGTTCACCAAAATATGGCCATGATTTACGATTTGACGGGCTTGGTCGCGGGATTGGGCCAAACCAGAGCGGTAAACGAAATTATCCAAACGCCGTTCCAGTTTTTTCACTAAAACGTCGCCGGTTTGTCCGCCGGACTGAAGCGCGGCCTTGACCCAATTCTTAAATTGTCGCTCCAGCAGCCGGTAGGTTTTTTTCACTTTTTGTTTGGCGTACAGCTGGGCGCCGAATTCGGAAAGCCGGCCGGCGAATCTCTTGCCGTGCAGGCCCGGCGGATACATCCGTTTGACGGTCGCCGATTTGGGCGAAAGCGAACGCTCGCCCTTCAAAAAGAGCTTGGTGCGCAAGCGGCGTTCTATTTTTTCTCTGGGACCGGTGTATCTAGCCATTATAACTTAATATCTATACTCTTCGGGGTTTAGGTGGCTTTACTCCATTATGCGGGATCGGCGTGTTGTCGATAATCGTGCTGATGTTAATGCCGGTGCTGACCACGCCGCGAATGGCGCCTTCACGCCCCGGGCCAATGCCTTTGACCGAAATCTTGGCCTCCTGCAAACCAAATTTTTTGGCTTTTTCGGTGGCGTCTTTTCCGACCAGCGTAGCGGCGTAGGGAGTTGATTTGCGCGCCCCTTTGAAACCCAACGTGCCGGCCGAGGACCAGGCAAAAATCTGGCCGTTTGAATCGGAAATTGAAACAATCGTGTTATTGTAGGTTGAAAAAATGTTGACCGTGCCTTTAAAAATTTGCTTCTTTGCCATTTTTTTGGGCGCGCTGACAGCACCAGTTTGCTGACCGGCCGTTTCAGTGTCGCCTTGGCTGGTGATGATGCGTTTTTTACCCATGTTTATGTTTTTTGCCCGGTTGGCTTTCTTCCCGAACCCATCGTTTTACGCACGTTGCCGCGGATGGTCCGGGAGTTAGTTTTGGTTCGGCCGTGAATTGGCAAACGGCGGGCGTGACGGATGCCGCGCCAAGCGCCAATTTCTTTTAACCGCTTAACGTTTTCACTGGTTTCCCGGCGCAAATCCCCTTCCACTTTATAATTCCGGTCAATCAGATGCTGAATCCGGTTAATTTCCTCCAGCGTCAAATCTTTGGCTTTTTTAGTCAGGGCAACATTGGCCGATTTAAGAATCACCCGGCTCAAAGTCGGGCCGATGCCGTACAAGTAGCTAAGCGCCGTATCTATTTTTTTGTTTTCGGGAAGATTAACCCCCGAGATCCTGGGCATAAAAAATATTTAAATGTTTAGACCTACTTATCCTTGCCTCTGTTTGTGCTTGGGATTCTTGCAAATACAATACAATCGGTTTTTGCGCCGGACCAGCTTGCAGTGGTTGCACATTTTTTTGACGGAAGCCCTAACTTTCATAATTTCTAATGTCTAATCACTAATTTCTAAATAATGGCTGAACCCCAACCCCCGATTAGGAATTAGAAATTAGGAATTGGTTATTTACGGTATACAATACGACCACGAGTTCCGTCCGGGCTTAACTCCACCGTCACCCGGTCGCCGATCATCACTTTGATGTAATGCATTCTCATTTTGCCGGACAGGTAAGATAAGACCTCACGCTCGTCATCCAGTTTAACTTTAAATTTTGTATCAGGCAGGGCTTCAATCACGGTGCCCTCGGCCTTTGGTTTTTGATCGGCCACGGTTAACCGTTTAATATGGAAAAACACAAAAAATACCTGTCTGCCCTCAACGAACAATACAGGAATCTCCGCGTCTATTCCATTTTGTAATCATTTTCCAGAATAGCAAAAGGATTAGTCGGTGTCAATGCGCAGATGGATTTTTGCGGGATTAGTCGGTATTTTCCGGACCCAAAAAGGAGACAGATTTACCCGAGCCGATCCTATTTCTTTAATATTTCGGAAATAAACCCGGATTTGATCTTCCTCCAGTCCGGCTGCTTCTTTTAGAATCTTGGCGGTATCAATCCGGCTGGCCGCCGTCAGCGCAATATCGGCGGTAAAAGACAAGGTTTTACCGCTGCTGTCTAAAGCCGGCAGTCGGTAACTAATAGCGATTTTCTTCTCAACTATTTCCAAATTCCCGTTTTTGGTCAGATAGCTTTTCACCAGCTCAATCACATCGGTTTCTCTGAAAGCAATGGTTTGGGCTGAACCCCGGACGGTCATTTTCAATTCTTCGGCGACCTCGCCGGCTTTGGCATTGACCGCCGGGTCGTCAATTTTAACGTCGATTGAGTCAAGAATTTTCAAACCGTTGACCTGGCCCGCGAGCGAGTTGATCACTTTCTCCCTGACGGTCTTGGTTAATTCTTCTTGGGCCTTGACGAAATCGCTTTCCGAAACAACTTTTGACGGCCCGACCAAGCCGCCAGTCATCGGCTGGTTGGCGGTCGCGTAAAATTCGCCGTATTTAGATGTGCCCTTAAGACCCGGGACGGTAAATCGTGCCGGCCCGATATTATATTCCGCTCCGGCCCGGTCGGCAAAAACGGCTGACTCGATTGAGCCCGGCACGACCCGGCCGCCTTGCTTGGTTGAACCGGGGACGGTAATGGTGGCCGGTATTCTGAAAATAAACCCGGCCGGCGATTCAAAACGCGTCGTGGCTACCAGACGTTGTTCCAGCGGGGTTTGATTGTAAATGATGATCTCACCGCTGGCTTTTTGGACCACATTTTTGAAACCGGTGGCCGGAAAAGTATCGCCGGCCTCGGCTTGGGCGCTGATGCTTTGCCCCGGGATTTTATTGAACTCGGGACTGATCGCGGCGGCAGTACTGGAGGCGTTGATGGTTAACGGAAAGTTTAAGTTTTGAATTTGCGGTTTGATGATAATGTCGGCTCGGGCCAAAACGCCGTAAAGGATTGCCAACAGCGCCAGCAGCACCCCGACCCCGGCAAAACCAATAAGTTTTTTCCTTTTGCCTGAACCGTGCGATGTTCTTTTTTGCGGCTTTAGAAAAATTTCTTCATGATTTTCCGAACGCGGCGCCCAAACCTTGGCAATGTCCAGGTCAACGCTTTTTTCTTTCTCGCTCTTGACTTCCAGATTAACTTCCGGCTCTTCGGTAAAAATATCTCGGACTACTTTTTTCTGCAAGCGGGCCGAAGCCAAGGTTATTGAAGCGATTTCTTCCGGTTCGGGGCGTTCGTAATCGTCCGACTTGATTGTTTTTGGCTCCGCGCCGGAAATAATCGTCATACCGTGGCTGGCGGCTAGGTCGGCGACGATGGGATCGTTAGTCATAATACTGATAATTTTCCCCGTTTTCTCGGTTTCTTCCTTCAAGACGTTAAAATTATTTTCCTGTCTGGCGATTTTTGAACCTTTGGGGAAAATAAAAATCACTTCCTCGGCGGTGGCGTTTTTAAAAGCATCAAAAACATCCGCAAAGGAGTCGTCTTTTTGGATATTGATAATCTTGGTGTTGGCCACGTTAGATACGCTTAACGAATAGTGCACGCGAATAATTACAGAAAAATTATACCACAAGCACGGCTCGGATTCTCCTCATACCGGCTGATACCGCCTCTTCTTTAACAATTTTTACGCGGCCGATTTCTCCGGTATGACTGACATGCGGGCCGCCGCAGAGTTCCTTGGAGAAGTCACCCACCGAGTAGACATTGACCCGCGGCGGATATTTTTGCCCGAAAAAACTCAACGCGCCGGTCTGGAGCGCGTTCTCGAAAGCCATTTCTTCTTTGGTAACTGGCCGGTCTTGACTTATTACCTCATTTACTGAATCTTCAACTTTTTTCAGTTCGGTTTCGGTAAGTTTTCTCGGAAAAGTAAAATCAAACCGCAATCGTTCGGCAGTGATGTCCGAACCGGCTTGGTGCACCTCATTGCCTAGCACTTTTCGCAAGGCGGCGTGCAGAAGATGCGTAGCAGTATGCAGGCGGGTGGCTTTTTTCAATTCTGCCTCATTCCCCGCCTTCAGTTCGCCCGTACCCGGCAACAATCCGTGTCCGCCGAATTTCTTTTCCGCTCCGGCCCGGGATTTGGTCTGGTGCTGTTTGAATATTTCGTCAAAACTTTCGCGCGTCAAGCCAGCAGCCTTTTCTCCGCCTAATTCCTTGATGACCTCAAACGGCAAACCATAGCTCTCATAGAGCTTAAAAGCAGTCGGTGTATCAACCTGTTCCAGCCGTCCCAACTCGCGCAGGCCTTGTTTGAGGGTTTTGGTGAATTTCCCTCTCTCTTCATCAAAGGCCAAAACGATCTTTTGCTGGTCTAGTTCCGGATAGAAACTCCGATAGTTCTCGCACAACCAGGCAAATAGGGCGCCAAAATCAATCTCGCCGTGTATCTGACCCTGCGTGATGACCCGGCGCATCAGTCGGCGCAGGACATAACCCCGATCTTTATTGGACGGCAAGACGCCATCAGTGACTAGAAAAGTGATCGCCCGGATGTGGTCAGCGATAATCCGCCGTCCCCGTGCCGACATTTTCAGCGCGTTGAGCCGTTCCATCAACCCCAAAAACAAGTCAGTCTCAAAAATATTTTCCTTTTGCTGGACGACCATTGCCAAACGCTCCAGCCCCATTCCGGTATCAATGCCGGGTGTCTTCAGCTTTTCCAATGTGCCGTCGGCTTTGTGGTAATACTCGTTGAAAACCAGATTCCAAATTTCCATCCCTTTAACATAAATCTCCGTAGTCGGTCCGCAGGGGCCTTCGTTGCCAGTCGGCCCCCAGAAGTTGTCTTTGCGGCCGAATTTTTTCACCGCCATGCCGGGATTAATTGATTTCCAGATTTTTTCTGATTCTTCATCGGCCGGTATGTCGCCCTCCCCGCCAAATACTGCGACATAATCAATTGGCAAATTCATCTCCTTGGTGATGAATTCATGCGCCCATTGAATTGCCTCTTTTTTGAAATACCCGCCGAAGGAGAAATTGCCCAGCATTTCAAAAAAAGTCAGGTGGCTCTCATCCCCCACTTCGTCAATGTCCGAGGTGCGGAGGCATTTTTGGATAGAGGCAGTATTAAGCGAACCAAAATCTTTCACGGCGTCCGCCTCGCCGGTGTAATACGGTTTAAATTGTTGCATCCCAGCCGTCGTGAAAAGCACCGACGGGTCAGCGGGCAAAAGCGAAGACGACGGGACAATGGTGTGTCCCCGCTTCTCAAAAAATTCTAGAAATTTCCTCCGGATTTCTTGGTAGGTCATATTAGCTGTTTAATTCAGAATAAACCTCCAGGATGGTTTTAATCAACTCCTGTTTGGCTTCGGCGAAGGGCTTGTTGATCGATCCGCCAGCGGCAGCTTTGTGTCCTCCGCCGTTTAGACGTCCCGTAATTTTGCTGACATCGTATTTTTCCCCGTCACGACTGCGTAGCGATACCCGACAAAACCCAGGCGTGAACTCAATTAGGGTGCCAGCAATCTGACAACCGCGAATGGAGCGCAAGCTAATCGAAACCCAGCCGCCCTCAGTGTGCTTTGCTTCAATACCAGCTTTGGTCATTTGCTTGGCACTAATTGAGGCCAAACGAAGTTTGTTCTTAAAATAAGTCTCGTGGTTAGCTAACATCATTGCTTCAAATTTAATCTCTTCTGGTTCGCGATTATTGCCTAATTCAGAAACAGCTCTACTGTAGTTAGGAGCGATAGCCAACAGATTAGCCGCTGCCGAAAATGTACCTGGATTAATCCCGGGATGGATAAAGCCACCCGTATCACCGTGCAAACCGATCAATAAATAAACCGCCATACTAGGAATGATCTTGACCGACCAAAGTTTAAATAAGTCGTAGAGGATTTGCGCGGTGGCAGGATAATTGGAGGTAATTAAGTTAACGTCGGCAAAGCCAGTATTACTGGGGTGATGGTCAATAATTATAGTCTTTAGGGTATTAGGAAAAATTACCTCACCCTTTTTTGAAATTTGGTTAAGTGCGCCAGTGTCCTGAATTAAAAATAAATCAAATTTGTTTAGATCAACTTCAAAAAAAATTTTAGGAACAATACTATTTACGCCTGGCAATATAGAAAAGGCAACCGGTACGGCGGAATCGCCTTGGATTAGAGTGACAGTTTTACCTAGTGAACTTAGCCACTCAGTCATAGCTAAAGTGCTGCCAATACTGTTGGAATCCGGCTTGGGATGAAGATGGAGCAGGATGTTTTGGGCACCCTCAATCTCCGCCCGAATGAGCGGAGCGGCGACCTTGATGTCGGCGATAATCATTTGGGAGACCTAGGGGATTCGCACCCCTTCTGACAGGTCCACAACCTGTAGTGCTAACTGTTACACTAAGGTCTCCATCTTCAGTCTTTCAAGCTTAAACGTCTAGCGTAGCCCCAGTCAATACGCAGTTCTTTACCAATTGCCCTATAAGTTAAGCCCTTAATTCTCAAGGATTTTATATGTTTAATACGATCAGTTCTTGTTTTTTCTCTTAATAATTGTCTAGCCACCAGGAATTCTATCACAGGTAATGCCAATTCAACTTTTTCTTTTTTGACAATTAGATAGATAAGGATTTTGTTTAAAAAATCGCAGATTTGTCTTTGGCTGGCAATATAATAAACCCAACTATCTTTCCAGTGTTTTTTCCGTTTTTTAGGTTCAATAATAGAACCAGCACTAGCGAATTTTCGTATTTTTTCTAGCACTTCAAAATTCGTCTGTGCGATTGTTATACGATATCCTTTTGTGTGGCGAGTTATACTACCTTCCCCATCGAAGAAGCCAGCAATATAGGCCCAGTTCATCCTATAACACTAACATTTTTGTGGACATTTGAGTAGGGGCAGCAATCAATACTTGTCCACATTTAGGTCCTTCAACTAGTTCAGGGCAAGCACCCCGATATGAGATAAAGACTGCGAGCGGCTTGTTGAATTTCCTGAACTTGCTCGGTGGTTCTGGTTCTTTCTTCCACTGACAAATTAGTATTTTCCAAAAAGTCCAGGACCACCGTGTTACTGGTCATCACCGTGTATAATTTCGGGCACAGTTCGGACTTTTGCTGGGCAAAGGAGCTGGATAAACCGATACCAAGATTGAGCAGGGGCTTATGCTCAAAAGCAAATTTGATCCGGTCTTCGTAAACCTGCGTCGCGGCCACGGCGGCGTCAGGGCCAGTGGATTTTTTAATTGCCTCGCGGATTTCGGTGCGCAGGGCTTCCACCTGCCGATTGCGATAAATTGTTTGTGTCAGAACGCTGACTACCAAAATTCCCAAGCCAGCGGTTATTAAAAGCAGAGTTTTATTTACCTTCAGCATACAGATTATTTTATCACACTTGTCTCCCCGGGGGGAATCGAACCCTCATCTAGAGATTAGAAGTCTCTCATTTTATCCATTAAACTACGGGGAGATGGCTTTAAAGTACCAGTTTTTTGTGCTAAGGTAAAGCAAAACAGTTTGCCAACAACAAAATTTCTAACGGGCTGTAGTGTAACGGCAGCACGAGACGTTTGGGACGTTTTAGCCCCGGTTCGAATCCGGGCAGCCCGACCAACATAGACATTTTGAATTTTGCGGGTGTAGTGTAATGGCAACACGTCTCCCTTCCAAGGAGAAGACTGCCGGTTCAACTCCGGTCGCCCGCTCTAAGTTTTTGTTTATGCATTATGTTTACGTATTTTTAAGTAAGAAGGATGATAAACTATACATCGGTTATACTAATGATCTTATCTCAAGGATCAAGGAACATAACACCGGCAAAGTTCTGGCAACAAAGAGCAGATTACCCATCAAACTTATTTATTACGAAGCGCATCTTGATGAACAAGAGGCTAGAGATCGTGAAAAATTTCTAAAGACCGGGTGGGGAAGAAGTTTTATTTTAACAAAACTCGCCAGAACTTTGCAGAAAGCAAAAATTTAGGCGGGTCGCCCGCTCCAACCCAAAAACCGCCGCACGGCGGTTTTGGAACAAATAATTATTCGTGTGCGCTATTTGTAAGCGTATATACTACAAAACTGATTCTTTCAAAACTTTGCTGGGGGTGAAGCGGACTTTCTTGGAGGCCTTGATCTGGATGCTTTCGCCGGTGCGCGGGTTCCTCCCCATTCTGGCCGGCCGGTCGGCTACTTTGAAAATACCCAAACCGGAAACGTTCAGTTTATTGCCCTTCTTCAAAACATCAGTGACTCCGGCAACAAAGGCGTCAACAAACTCACCGGCCTGTTTTTTAGGCACGTTCATTTTTTCGGCGACCCATTGGATAAATTGTGTTTTCTTAACTGACTGCATAAAACACCTCCCTTCGCCTACCGCGCGTATTCTATAGCGCGGGTTTCTCTGATTACATTAACTTTGATCTCTCCGGGATATTTCATTTCCGATTCGATCCTTTTGGCGATGTCGCGCGCCAGTTTCAGCGCTGATAAATCGTCAACCTTGGTTGGCGTGACAAAGATTCTCAATTCCCGTCCGGCTTGGATGGCGTAGGACTTTTCCACACCCTCAAAAGAAGCGGCAATCTTTTCCAGGTCCTCTAAACGTTTCAGATAAATTTCCACCGTGTCGCGCCGGGCGCCGGGTCGGGCTCCGGAAATGGCGTCAGCGGCTTGGACAATGCGGGATTCCAAAGAACTGTAAGGATACTCCTCGTGGTGGGCCTCCATAGCTTGAATCACCCGCTCATCCATGCCAAATTTTTGAAGTATTCTACGGCCAATCTCAACGTGCGTACCTTGGACTTCGTGGTCAACCGCTTTGCCGATGTCATGAAACAAAGCGCCTTTTTTGGCGACTGAAGCATCGGCGCCGATTTCCGCCGCCAGCATGCCGGCGACGTGGGCCATTTCAATTGAGTGCAATAATACATTTTGGCCGAAACTGGTGCGAAAAGCAAGCCGGCCGAGCAAAAACGTCAATTTCGGGTCAGTGACGCCGGCGCCGACTTCAAACAACGCCGCTTCCCCGGCCTGCCGGATTTTTTCGTTTATTTCGGTTTTGGCTTTCTCAACCATTTCTTCAATTTTTGCCGGATGAATCCGGCCGTCAGTGATTAATTTTTCCAGCGCTACCTTGGCGATTTGCCTTCTCACCGGGTCAAATCCTGATATTACCAGGGTCTCGGGGGTGTCATCAATGATAATATCCACACCGGTTAGCCGTTCGATGGTCTTGATATTCCGGCCTTCCTTACCGATAATTTTGCCTTTGAGGTCGTCGGAAGGCAGAGAAATTACGGTAGTCGTAGCATCGGCGATGTGCGAGCCGGCGTAACGCTGAATTGCCAAGGCCAGAATCTCTCTGGCTTTGCGCTCCAGCTCTTCAGTGTTGGCTTGCTCCAGTTTGCGCAAGCCCCGATAAAGCTCATCACGGGATTCTTCTTCAATTTTTTTGAATAAGGCGTCTTTGGCCTCCTCGCGCTTCAAGCCGGCTGCTTTTTCCAGTTCTACGATTTGCTGTTGAAACTGCCGATCAAGCTCCAATTGGCGCTTTTCCACGCTGGCAATCTCGGCAGCTAATTGACTTTTTGTTTGTTCCAGCGCCTTGCTTCGGTCGTCAATCTCCGTTTCTTTTTTAGCCAGTATCGTTTCAATTCGGACCAATTGCTGATGCCGCGATTGTTCTTCTTTCTTTGATTCCTCCAGAATCCTAAGTGTTTTATCTTTGGCTTCCAAAATCAGCTCCTGGGCCTTGTTTTTGGCCTCACCGAGCAGGTTTTCGGCCTTATTTCTGGCCGAACTTATTTTTTTGTTGGTGAGATATAAACTAAGTAAATAACCGATTATCAAACCGGTGATCAACGCCAACGAACCCCCGATCGCCAGGAGGGCGTATTTTGACAGAACCATATTTTTGCGTCATAGAAACCATACTACTAGTTGAAATTTCTAGCCCCGATTTTCGCTTGCGAAAATCGAGGATCCGCGATGCCACAAATGGCATCGGGATTTTTAGTTTCTAGTTTTTAGTTATTTAATTTAACGAATTAGGACCTGATGAATTATAGAAAAAATAACGGTTAGTGTCAATTTACCCGAGATTTTGTTAAAATTAGCTCGTGACTGATTCTGTCAAAAAACCAGTGGTGCTCGTTATCCTTGATGGCTGGGGTTTCAGTGAACAAACCACCGGCAATCCCGTTAAGCAGGCCAAACTCTCCAACTTAGATGCTATCGCCGCCCAATATCCGATGGTTTTACTCCAGGCCTCCGGGCCGGCAGTGGGTTTGACTTGGGGTGAAGCCGGCAGTAGCGAGGTCGGCCATTTGGCCATCGGCGCCGGGCGAATTGTCAACCAATACAATCCCCGTATCAATGAAGCGATCAAGAATGGAACCTTCTTCGTTAATCAAGTTCTGGTCGGCGCTTTTGAACACGCTAAACAAAGTAACGGGCGTGTTCACCTGGTCGGTCTGCTGACCTCTGGCACCGTCCACGCCGCCTTCAATCATTTGATCGCTCTTATCCAAATGGCCGCTGAAAACAACCCAAGCCAAACGTTTGTTCATTTATTTTTGGATGGCCGGGATTCCGGTCTGCGGGAAGGGGTTGAATTGATTAAAAAACTCGAACAAGAAACGCAAAAAAATAACCATGGTAAAATCGCCGCCGTCATTGGCCGGGACTGGGCCATGGACCGGAACAACAACTGGGAGCGCACGCAAAAAACTTATCAGCTGATTGCCAAAGCCGAAGGCGAAAAAACCGGCAATTTAATTGAGAGCATAACCGATTATTACCAAAAGGGTGTCAATGATTCGCAGATGCCGGCGCTGGTCTCATCCGCATCGGGTTTTGACGGTATGGCCGACGGCGACGCAGTCATTTTTTTCAACTTCCGCGAAGACAGCATGCGACAGATTTTCCGCTCGTTTACCGAAGAAAATTTCACGAATTTTCAGCGGGCGATACTTAAAAATGTGTATCTGTGTTCAATGACCAAATATTTGGAGGAGCAGACGGCGCCGGTCGCGTTTCCGCCGCCGGAAGTCAAAAACTGTCTAGCTGAAGTTCTGGCCGCCGCCGGTAAAATGCAACTCCATATCGCTGAAACAGATAAATATGCTCATGTCACGTATTTTTTTAACGCGCTGAATAATCAGCCATTTGCCGGCGAGACCGACGTTTTTATTGATTCGGTTAAAAACATTGAACAAAACCCGGCCATGGCCAGCGTCGAAATTGGCGAAAAAGTCGCGGCGGCGCTGGAGCCGGGGCGTTATGATTTCATCCTGGCTAATTTTGCCAATGCTGATTTGCTGGCCCATACCGGGAATTTTGAAGCCGTGGTCAGAGGTATGGAAGCGGTTGACGCGGCGCTCGGGCGAGTTCTGAATAAAGCGCTGGAAAAGGACGCCGTCTTGATTGTTACTGCCGACCACGGCAATGCCGAGTCGCTGATTTATAAAACCGGCGGCGAAGCCGAAACCAAGCATGGCACTAATCCAGTGTTTTTCTACTTAGTCGACAACGTCTACCGGCGGCAAAAAAGTTTTGAACAAATCGCTGCCGAAAAAGCGGAAGTTAACGGCATCTTGCCCGACATCGCCCCGACGATTTTGGAACTAATGGATTTGCCCCAGCCGCCGGAGATGACCGGCCAGTCGCTACTGCCGTTGCTGCTAGAGCAATAAATTCTCCTCTACTCCGGGACAAAAAAAAAGAGGGGGGATGGCCCTCTAGGTCCGGCCGATGGCGGTGGCCGGTTGGTTGCTGGTTTGTTCCACTTCGTAATCTACCATCAAGTCCACCAGTTCCGCAAAGCGGATAGTCGGTTCCCAGCCCAGCACCTGCTTGGCCAGTTTGGCGTTGCCGCATAGGTTATAAACCTCCGCCGGGCGGGTGTGGGCGGCGTCGAATTTCACAAACTGCCGCCAGTCTAGCCCGACCCGAGCAAAGGCCCGCTCAAGGAATTCCTGCACACTATGCGATTCGCCGGTGGCAATAACGAAATCGCGCGGCTTGGTTTGTTGCAGCATTAGCCACATCGCTTCTACATATTCGCCGGCAAAACCCCAATCGCGCTTGGCGCTTAGGTCGCCCAATGTCAGGGTGGATTGCAGACCATTGGCAATGCGCGCCGCTGCTAACGCGATCTTCTTGGTGACAAATTCTTCGCCTCGGCGCGGACTCTCATGGTTAAAAAGAATACCCGACACCGCAAAAATGCGGTAGGATTCGCGGTAATTGACGGTCAAATAATGCGCATAAACCTTGGCGCAACCGTACGGACTGCGGGGATAAAAGGCGGAGCGCTCATCCTGCGGCGATTGCCGGATTTTACCGAACATTTCTGAGGAAGACGCCTGATAGAACCGGATTTTGGGATTTACCTGGCGAATTGCCTCAAGTACCCGCAATGCGCCCAGCCCAGTCGCCTCTCCGGTAGAAACCGGGGTGTCGTACGATTCACGCACGAACGATTGTGCCGCGAGATTGTACACTTCATCTGGCCCAGCGTGCACCAAAGCACGGACCAGCGACGCCTGATCCAGCAAATCGCCGGACAATAGGTCAATCTGATTCAGTATGCCGGCGATATTTCCCCTCTGTTTCTGACTACTGCGGCGCTCCAGACCAAAAACTTTATAGCCCTTGCTAAGCAACAGTTCGGCTAAGTAACTGCCATCCTGGCCGGTGATTCCGGTAATCAGGGCGCGTTTTTCTCCCACTGCTTACCTCCATTTTCTGACATCGCAAGTCAGAAATTCACGACTTGCGATGTCGTGAGATTAAATAATCACCCCGCCGCCCAGCAACTGGCGGCCGCGGTAAAACACCGCTGACTGGCCCGGCGAAATCGCCTTAGCCGGACGCTTGAATGCCAGCGTCAAAGTTTTTAATGAACCGTTCCGTTTAACCTTCGCCGGAACTATCTCTGTTCTATATCTTATTTTTATTCCAGCGTCAATCGGTAGTTTTTGTTTTTCGTTTAGCCAGTTAATTTTGGTCACGGTTGCGGCCTTAGCTAGCAAACTTTTTTTCTTCCGCGAAACATAGATGATATTCTTTTTTATGTCCTTGCCGGCCACATAAAACGGCCCATTGCCGGTTTGAATGTTCAGTCCATGCCGCTGGCCGGTAGTGTAGTAGTAAATGCCATCGTGCTGGCCAATAATTTGGCTAGTCTCCAATAACCTAATTTCCCCCGCTTTGGGCAAGATATATTGCTTGAGGAAATCTTTAACGTCTAATTGGCCGACGAAGCACACCCCTTGACTGTCTTTTTTATTCCAATTGGGTAGGCCGAACTTTTTGGCCAATTGCCTAACCTCCGATTTGGTATAATCCCCGATCGGAAACAGGCAGTGTTTTAATTGCTTTTGCGTTAACGTCCACAAAAAATAGGTTTGATCTTTATTCTTATCTCTGGCCTTTAATAATTTGAAAATTTGTGTTTTGGATTTGTTTGTGATTTGGTACTTGGTGTTTGGTGCTCCCCGCCGTAGCCGGGCATAGTGCCCCGTTGCAATATAATCCGCTCCCTCCGCCAATGCCTTTTTCAAAAACAGTCCAAACTTGATTTCTTTGTTGCACATTACGTCCGGATTTGGTGTCAGGCCGCGCCGATAGCCATCTATCATGTAACGCGCCACTTTGCGGCCGTATTCTCGTGAGAAATCCCAGGTCTTGAACGGAATCCCAATCACCGCTGCCGCCCGCATCGCCATTTGCCGCTCTTCCTGCCAATTACAGAAGCTGGGAGCCGGCAGCCAGGAGCTGGCAGCTGGCGGCAGCCACGGTTTGAAATACACTCCGACTACATCAAATCCCGTCTGCTTAAGCAGAGCTGCCGCCACCGAAGAATCCACGCCGCCGCTCATTGCCACATAGACCTTTTTAGCGATCTTCTTCATCTCGATATTTTACAATAAAAACTAAGACTGGCAAGTCGATTAGTATTAATTTGTTTCTGTGGATATCTAATTGTTGACTGGCCCTTAATTCCGATAAGATTAAACTATGAGTCAAATCTCCGTCGCCTCAATAATGACCAAACGGCCAATTGCCGTCGGTCCGGATGATTCGGTAGTATTCGCCGCCAAAGTTCTGGCCGACCACAATTTCAACGGCTTGCCGGTGGTGGGCCAAGACAACAAACTTATCGGCATTGTTACCGAATACGACCTAATTTCCAAAAGCAGCGATCTCCACCTGCCAACTTTAATAAATATTTTGAGCAACCTCGGCGTTTATAAAAAAGACACGGCGCCGATCAAAGGCGAACTCAAGCGCCTGCTGTCGCTGAAAGTCAAAGACATTATGAATGCCGACCCATTGACGGTAAGTCAAAACGCGCCGGTGCAAGAACTAGTTGATCTATTTGCCCATCATCATCGAGTCAATCCGATTCCGGTAATTGATGACAGCCAGCGGCTGGTCGGCATTGTCAGCCGGTTTGATCTGGTCCAGCTCTTTGTTGATGAGAACGCCCACCGCGAGGTGCCGGCCGGCGAGACTGCGGTCTCCGATAAGCAAGTTGACCAATTCGTCACTGACTTTGAAAAGCGCTTTATCCTCGTCTCCAAAACCCGCGCCCGCTTCTGGCCGGTGATCTCGCTGGCCTTCGCTCTCGTCGGCTTCATCATCGCCTTCGGGATTATCATCCGGATCGCCGTCAAGTAATGATACCCGGTGTTGTTAATTTAGATTTTCAATTCCCTAATCGCCAAAAACTTTTTGATATAGTCCAGGGTCTCGGTTTTGAAGTTTCGCTTGCTTTTGGGTAGCTCAAGCTGCCGGCCGAGCCAGGCCAGGCCATAGTTATTGACCGCCCGGATGACGCGGTTGGGACCGCCGTTGTAGGTGGCGGCCAGCATTTCTTCCGTAATACCAAGTTGATTAAGAATGTTTTTATCGGCTATTTTGGCGACAATATTCTTTTTATAAGCGTCAAAAAACAAAACCATTGCTTTAATCGCGTTGGTATGGTCGGCCATACCCAAAGCGTAATCCGCAATCAGTCCGGCGGACGGATAGTTCCGTACTATGGTGTTATAAGTCGGCTTAATGAATTGGGCTAAACCATTGGCACCGGCTGGCGAACCGGTATAACGATAGGCGCGTTCCTGATTCGCGCCGATAATCACTAACACTCTTTCGGTCAGCTCTTTACCCCCATCGGCGGCGATAAAAAATGAATCCGGGTCCACGTGCTCCACCAGCATAATGGTTTTGACAAATTCCTTACTCACCGGATTCGAGGTTGAATCTTGAAACAGACCGTGGTTGGTCAAATCGGTAAACGCCGTTTCCACTCTGGCTTCAATGTAGCGTTTCCCCGCTTCCACCAGTTCCGGCCGGTGCAAAGCGGTGGAGTACGGAACATAAAAAATTTCGCTGTATTTATTTTTTGATTTTTCCGGCAAACCGGTCAGGTATTTGCTTTCCAGCAAGTATTTATTGGCTACGACAATCAGCTCCGGCCGGCCTTCCACCTCATAAAAAGTATTAAAACTGTTCCAATATTTGGGCTGGATGTCCAGCGGCTCGCCTGCTTCCACCGGTTCTAGCGCCAGCATTTTGGTCTTACCGTAGTTTTTGATTTCATCCTCTTTGACCCAGACCCGTTTTTCAAACACCGCTCCGTTTTTGGTATTAAAAATTGCCAAAGCAATCTGTTTGCGCAAAGTTTCGTTGGTGGTTACGACCTTGCCGCTTTTGTATCGGATGATTTTATTCTCTAACGCCAGCGGCTGGCTGTGTTTGAGCAAGTCCAAGCCGGCCTGGATTTTTTCTTGGATATCAAGGGTCTGGGTTATTAAAGGAGAGGGTCGATTAAAAACATTTATCTCATTAGCCAGAGTAAGTTTGGCGATTATCCCCAACCCGGCTAGAAATAAAGACAAGGACAAGATAAATTTAATCATTGAAATTCAATCAGAGGCTTTGTCCAATCGCCGCCGCCTTGCTCAACACCGCGTTGGCATAAGAGTTGCAAATGCGTTTAACGCAAGCGGCACTGCCGCTGATGTAGGCCTTGGCGGCGGCAATCTCACCGGCTCGGGTTTTTTTAGTGGCGCCGGCACGAGCCAGTTTGGCTGCCGAGGCCGTAAAAGCGTCCTCAATATTCCACGGGCTGGGGGGATTGTGGTCGGTTAGTCGGGCTACTTCTTCCTCATAACCCAGCCAAGTGGTCGGTAAAAATTGCGCTGGTCCCAGCGCGCCGCCGCAGCCGTAGTTGGGCTCGCGCGAGACCCTGACGGTGTCGGGATTCAGCCCCAGTTTATTGATAATTTGGAAGAAAGCGTCTTTTTCTTTTTCCGCCCGCGCCAGCTGCCCCAATTTTTTGTAGCAGTTATACATATCATTCAGCCAATTGCCGGTGCCGACATTGCGGCCCAAACCGGATTCCACTTCCAAAATCGCTATCAAAAACGCCGGTCGGATGCCGACGGCAATCGCCGCCAACTGACCGAATTTTATCGCGTCGTCAACGGTTACCCCGTTTTGTTCCAAATAAAATATCTGGTCGCGGATGCGGCTAATGTCCTGCTGGGAACGCTTGACCAGCTCCTGATAACGCGTTTCCTGCCCTTTAGTTTCTTTGAGCAACTGGTCCTTGGTTTTTTTCTGGCTTTGGACATCCCGCTGGGCGGCGACTTGCAGGCTTTTCAGCCGCTGCAGGTCTTCTTGTTTGCTTTCCAAATCGGCTTTTTTTTGCTCCAACTCGGTTTTAATTTCTTTAATCGCGACAATGGAGGTCTGGGCTTTGGCTTGAGTGTCTTGCAGGTTTTTTAGATTATTAAAAAAATCGGACAGCCGGCGGTTCTTGAAAAGTAAAGCGGTCAGATTTTCCCGGTCGGTTTGGTTGAGTATTCTGATATATTGGGCCAAAGCGCTCTTGTGAAGTTCCAGCTTCCGTTCGGCAACGATAATTTGCGCCTGGGTGCCGATAATTTCAGCCCTAGTTTCCTCTACCTCCAGACCTAAACTTTTTATTTGCAGTTCAATTTGCTTTATCTGGGCGTTGAGCGTGGAAATTTCTCCGGATAAGGTTCTGGCCTTGGTGCTGGTTTGCTCAATTTGCTGCTGGTACTGGTCAATCTGGCGCTGGATCTCTTCAATCTGGCGGTTGCGCGCGTTAATTTCTTCTTGCACCCCGGCTCTTAAAATGGAAACAGGCACCAGAGTCAGGGTGCCAATTATCAAGGTAAAAATTAATCTTCTGGCGATTAGAATCACTTTTGGATGTTAGCACAATTAGGCCGGCCGTGCTATATTTGAGTCAACAGTGCTCGCCAAAATCAAGGAAAATTTTCTCACTAAAAAAGCGTTCTTCAAGGGCTCGTCAGTTTTGGCTTTAACGACTTTATTGAGTTATACCTTGGGCCTGCTCCGCGATCGGGTTTTCGCCCGGACCTTTGGCGCTGCGCACATCCTTGACGCTTACAACGCCGCTTTCACCCTGCCGGATTTGATTCTCAATATTTTTGTAGCCGGGGCTCTGACAGCGGCTTTTGTGCCGATTTTCAGCGACCTGACCAGTCAGAGAAAGTTCAAAGAAACCGGCGATTTTATCAATTCGGTTCTAAACGGTTCGTTGCTGGTGGTGCTGTTGAGCGGCCTGGCCGTGTTTGCCCTCGCGCCGCAGTTGAGCAATTTAATCGTGCCGGGCTTCAGCCCCCAAGCCAAAGAAATATTTGTCAACCTTACCCGCTTGCTTTTGCTTTCGCCGCTGATTTTTTCCGTCAGCAACACCTTGGGCAATATTTTAGTGGCGCAGGAAAATTTTTTTTGGTTCGGCATTTCCGCTGCGCTTTATAATTTGGGCATCATCGCCGGCGCGGTGTTTTTGACTCCCTATTACGGCATTTACGGTGTCGCTATCGGCACCATTGCCGGAGCGTTACTGCATCTGGCAACGCGCGTAATCGGTCTTAAATACCGTTATCGTTGGCGCCCAGTCATAAATTTCAGCTATGACTACCGGCGATTTCTGAAACTGATGCTGCCCAAAGTGGTCGGCCATCCGATTGAACAATTGACTTTTTTAGGCTTTACGATTATCGCTTCTACCATCAGCGCCGGCTCCATTGCCATTTTGAATTTCGCCCGCAACTTCCAAAGCGCGCCGATTAATATCATCGGGGCCACTTTTGCCTTGACCGCTTTCCCACTGCTGACTCGGGCGGTGTCGGCTGAAGACCGAAAAACTTTTCGTAAAGAATTATCTTTTACTTTTAACGCGATTTTGCTGATTAGCGCGGCCGCGGCGGTTGTTATTTATTTTTTGCGCCGGCCGTTGATCACCATTCTGCTGGGCGGCGGCGCCTTTAATCAAACGGCCATCGGTTTGACCGCGGCCACATTGGGCATTTTTGCATTATCCATCCCCACCGAAAGTTTGAGCCATCTGCTGGCTCGCGGTTTTTACGCCAAAAAAGACAGCTTGACGCCGGTGCTGGTTGGTCTGGGTTCGTTAGTAATCGCCGTTGCCAGCGCTTGGGGCTTTGCCAAAACACTTGGCGTCCCCGGCCTGGCCTGGGGATTTTTTATGGGCAGTATCCTAAAAACCGCGCTTTTATACGCGTTATTGAATAATAAAAGTTAACCCTGACGGAATTGACTTGTTTGAGGCTTCAATTGTATAATAATTTTAACTTGGTTCTTTTGGAGGAAAAATGACAAAAAGTCCACATAACATCGCCGTTTTGGCAGAAGAAGCCGGGGAATTAATGGAACAAGAATTAATTAGCGAAAAAACCGCTTGCGAGCGCATTTGCCGACGGTATGATGTGAAACCTTTCAACCAAATGGTGGAAAAGGTCAGAAACGAGCTACCCCGGTTGAAAAAAAGCCTGGCCGCCAATGACGAAACAAGACGGATTAAAGAATTGCTCGCCGTTGCGGATTGTCAGCGCGAAAAAGTTCAAAGTCCTTGGTGGGACAGGGACTAACCAGAGGGACTAACGGGACCGCAAAGTACCCGTTTTTTCTTTTCTTAGTAACCTAACTTTCTGTTTTACTCCCCGATTATATCCACCCAGTTGTCCGTCCGAGCGGATTACCCGATGGCAAGGAATTTTCGAGTCGTAGTTTTTGTTCAAAATATTCCCCACCGCCCGATAGGCCCGCGGCCTGCCGGCCCGGCGAGCTACTTCCCGGTAAGTTAAAACTAATCCCTTTGGAATTCCCGTCACAACACTTAAAACTTTTTCCTCAAAAGTCATCAGCGCTTAAACGTGTTTTAAAACCTAATATACCTCTCCCAGATCAAATACAATTCCCGGGTGGCGCGCAGGTCGCCGACATTGTAACGGGCGATGTCCAGATATTTGCCTTCTTTGAAAAGCTGGCCGACGTCCTCGCCGGTAATGCCCTCGGTCTTGGGGCTTTTGATGCCGAAGACCCGCGACCAGAGATGTAAATTCCCCTTTTTACGGACCGAGCCGTAAAAAGTCAGCTGATCCAGCAAATCCAAATGAGTGGTGTCATTGGCGTAACGGTACGGCATCAAGTTAACCGTCGGCTTGATGCCGTGAACGGCGGAACGCACCAGCAAAAACGGTGCGTCAAATGCCCGGCCGTTGAAGCTGATGAACTGTTGGTACTTAACGGCGCCTTCCCAAAATTTCTCCAGCATTTCTTTCTCACCCATGGCCCGGAGGGTGATACCGCCCTCTTCGAAATCCTTGTCAGGTTTGCCGGGGTTTTGATAATAAACCGCCCCCAGATTTCGTTCCACGTCCAAAACGCCAATTGCCGCGATTGAGCCGGTCAGGGGCGAAAACCCCAAACCGGCTTTTAGTTCTTCCAGCGCGATTTTGTATTCTTCCTCGCTTTCCGATTCTTTTTTCAACCAGCGGGTCAACGAGTCCCGAGTAATTTTATCCAGAGAATCAAAATCCTCGCCGATGGTCTCAATGTCGAAAACTAGTTTTGCCATTATAACGGTTGTGGTTTATTACGCTTGTAGACATCCGGGTCAATGGTGCGGGAGAAACAGGCGCGGCCGGAGCCGTGGGCCCAGTTTTGCTGGCTGCCGTAGGGGTCATAGTAAACACTTTCCCCTCCCGGCGGCACCGGTTTTAACAAACGCGGCGCGTAACCGGCGTCTTGATAATTGCTGTCGGTCTTGAAATTAGCGCACAATTCAAATGCTAAAGCGCTTCTGACCGTGTATTCGTAAAGTCGCTGGGTTTCCGGGTCCAACGGCGGAGTGTAGCCGGAGATGTCGTCTTTTAGATCGTCAAGTTTGGCCGGCAAACGATTTTTGTTCTGCCAATAGTTTATCGCCTGATATTGAATGCTTTGTAAATCACTGACTCGCCTCTCGTCAAATCTCCGGGCGCGCTGGGTGGCCGGTGAACCGACGATGAAAAACCCGGCGATAATTGCCGTGATTACGGCCAGCGTTGCCGCGGCGGCCACCGCTCTTTGCTTGCCCGGCATCACCGTCTGCCGTTTAATATCCCAAATATAGTAAGCAAAAACTGCCGCGGCGACAATCAGCACCGCCAGTGTTTTGAGGAAAAATCTAGTGGTCAATTCACCGCTGTAAAAATTGTAAACCAGCGTCACTAAATCAACGATGATGGTGACGGCGGAAATGAATAATGTCAGATAGACCAGCCATTTGCGAACTTTGATTTCTCGGCGCTCGGGCGCGGCGATGTACTCGCGGCTCAACAGCCAAAATAAAATTACAAACACCGGGAAGACAACTATCAGCGCCGCCGAGGAAAGGCGGATTTGGTTGAGTGAACAGGAGTAGCAGAAACTCAATTGGTCGGGGTACAAGACGTCAATATAGGCAAAGGTCAGCGCGATGAAACTGACTACGCTGGCATAAAGTGTTACCGTCACCAACAGATACATAAAAAAGTCGCGGGGCGTGCTTTTAGGTATAATATTTGTGTTTTCCATTTGTGAAGGTGGGGACAGAAATGAGCGCCTTCAAAACAACATTACGAACCCTACCTACTACGAAAATCTTTAAAGCCGTAATCCGGGATATTCCTCTCCGGGCCGGCGATATTGCGATGGGCTTTGATAAAAGCGTTAATTTGCACCTCGTCAATATTATCAAGTTTCAGCAAATACTGCCAGGCGGCCAGAGCAATCGGCGAATCGTTTTTCGCTCGGGGGGCCACGATTATCCGCGAGCCATAGCGCTTGGCAATATCGGCCAGTTTGTCTTGCTGATCTTTGGGCAAATCAAGGCGATAAGAGACCCAGATGTGGCCGTGCTCCAGGTTGTGAATTAACTGTTCATCTGGCGGTTCTTTATCATAAATTCCGGTTTGGACCGGATTGTCATAATGCCAGCCGCCGGTGGGCGGGTTAGAATTGTAGTCGGGATGACTGGCGCCGACGTTGATATGGTTGCGCGACTGCGCCGGAAAAAATTGACCGGGCAACGGCCCGCCGCCGCTTTTGGCCGCTTGATAAATCCCGTAAATTGCCAACCAAATTAATCCCAGACCAACCAGCCAATAAATAATTTTCTTTGCACTTTGACCCACGGATTATTTTCTCAAAAATTTAAGGAATTTTTTCTTCTTATTTTTCCACCACATCCAACGGTGGCCGAAAGCCATATCCAATCCTATTAAAAGCAAGATTGAGCCGGGTGTAAAGGGGGTAAGCAAAATCAACAAGCCCAACGCGGCTAAAATCAAACCGGCTATTTTCCGATTGCCTTTTTTCATCGTTACCATACTAGCAAAACCGCAATTATTTATCCACCGCTATTATTGTCAACCGGCGCTGTTCAAGTTATAGTATGCTCGGGTCGAGTAAAAATTATTTGTTTCTAAAAATTATGAAAAAATTAATCACCGCGGGTATAGCGGTTACTATGCTTTTATCGGGGCTGGCGGTTTTTGCCGATGAGACCTCGCCCACGTTTACTAACTCGCCTAAGGTTTCGCCGAGCCGAACGCCAAAAGTAAACCAACAGCAAAAAAAAGCGGAGCTGGAAGCCAAAAAAGCGCGGGAACGGGAATGCCGCGCGACCAAGCGCATCGCCGAGCAGGATTATCAAAACGCCCTTAAGAATGCCAGACAAATTTATCTGGCGGCGTTGGCAAAAGCCCGCGCCGAGCATAAAGCGGCAATAGCAAAGGCGAGAGCGAATCAATCACAGGAAGAAACCCGGGCGGCCAATCAGGTTCTCAATGAGGCCAAAAAAGCCGCGCAGAAAGCGTGGGAGGAAGCCAAACGGGCAGCCCGTCAGGCCTTTGCCGGAGCCAAAGCGGCGGCCAAAGATAAATGCGCCCGCCTTTTACCGACCGCCAGTCCGACCCCAACGCCAAACCAGTAACTTGAGTCTTGAGGTTCCCTGTACTATGAAGAGATTTGAAGCTTTTTCAGCGATTGACCGCGCCGATTTTGTGTCCGACAAATACAAAGCAGAGGCCTATGCCGATGCGCCGCTCCCGATCGGCCACGGTTTTTTTACCAGTCAGCCTAGTACTATCGCTTTTATGTTGGAAAAACTGAAAGCGCAGCCCGACCAGAAAATTCTGGAAATCGGCACTGGCTCTGGCTATCTGACCGCTCTTCTGGCAAAAATTGTTGGCCCGGCCGGAAAAGTTTTTTCAATAGAATATCTGCTGGAACTCACAGAATTTGCCCGAAATAATCTGAAAAAGTACCATTTTGAAAATATAACGTTGGTGACCGGCGACGGCAAAAAAGGTCTGCCCGGCCAATCCCCTTTTGACCGGATAATTTCTTCGGCCGAGGCCCGCGCCATTCCCCGGGCCTGGAAACGGCAGCTGGCTGCCAGAGGCATAATACTAACACCATTCAACTCGCACCTTTTGAAACTTACCAAAATTGCGCGGGGCAAATTCAAGGAACAAAAATTCCCGGTTTTTGAGTTCGTGAAGCTAAGATAAGCGAAGCAAAAATTTTCTGATTTGGCGGCAAATTTTTTAGCACTTTTACAAAAAGAAAAAGGCCACGATTCACAGAGAATAAAAATAATAATCTCTGCAAAACTTGGCCTGTTTAAAACTAATCTAATCTGTCTCTGTCGGATGCTGTATCCGCGACACCCATTCTACTCCCAGAAAAATCAGGGCTAAATGTCGCAGGACACAGACAAATAACCACCGACCTTTCGATTTTTGGAGAACAGCCCTATGGGATGAGTCCCATAGTCCCTCCACGTTTTTTATTGCGATTTTTGAATCTGGGAAGATTTCCTCCCAGATCATTTTAGCGCTTCTGGCGTGGGGCCAGTCAAGCACTATCACAATGTTTTTAGGGTTTAGACCGCAATTTAAAACAGCGGCCTTAATCTCCCGAGCTTCTGAAACGGAATTCGTAATTCCGGAAGCGATAATGGGAAGCCCCGAGATTCCCGCCCCGAGAAATTTTATTTTCTCCTCATCTTCTTTTTCTTTACAGCCTGGCCAAAAATATGTTGAGCTAGCCCAGGCTATTCTTACCCGATGTTTTTGTTTTTTGGCTATTTGGGCTGCCGCCCAAAGCGCTTTTCTTTCTGCATCAGGTAGCTCATCTCTCGTCGTCAACCCGTACCCCAGCGGGACCACCAAGTCGAAATCGTAACTTTCAACTTCATCCCGCAGTCCATAAACAGACCGCATCAGACGATACCACCACGCTACCATACAGCACCCCCTATTTTGAATTTATTTTTTATTGTTAAGGTGCAAAAATCGCACCGTTACAGCCAGAAACTATCATTTCTGAATCCTACAAAAAGGGTATCATATAGCAACATAAATGTCAATAGTTGCCCGGTGAATTATCATTCTAACCGCAACTAAGTTTGCAGGCTAACTGCAACCCCCAAGTTTTTTTTCGAATTGTTCAATATGCAAAATTCTAACAACTTGCTTTGAGCTCGTGTAGTGACCACCCTAAATACGTCCTTCGGCTCACTACGTTCGCTCAGGACACTTCTCCTCGCTCAATACAAGAATGGCCTGCACTGAGCGAGCGAAGCGAGTCGAAGTGCCCTTCGATAAACTCAGGACACTTCTCCAATCTCAGCTTGCACTGAGCTTGTCGAAGTGCTGCGGGGGAAGGAGTCGGACCTTCATACCGGGATTCAAAGTCCCGTGTCCTACCGTTAGACGACCCCGCAAAATAAAAATATTATAACAATAAAACCTCGGTTTAACAATTTGCTTCCCACCGCTTGACGTAGCGGCGGTAAAGGAGCCAGCCGATGGGGATGGGAAGCCAAAAGCTGAAGGCGCGGAAAAGCAGGGTGATGGCCAGTGCGAGGTCCAGTGGCGTATCGAAAGTAGTCAACACGAAAATCATACTCCCCTCAAAGACGCCAAACGCGCCGGGAACAAATGATACCATCGCGATAAAACGGGCCAGGGTGAAAACCACGAAAGCGGCCACGAAAGCCAGCGGCGCGCCGACCGCATAGCCGACGAAGTACAATGTGAAGACATTGGCGAAGAACTGAAGCCCTTGCCAAAGGCAGGCGAGGAAAAATTTTTGCTTGTGTTTGCCAAGCTCCTTGAGGTTGAGCGTCTCGCGAATCTGGTCAAACAGTTCCGTGACGTGACCGGTATGTTCGCGCTTCTTGCCGTTTTCGAAATAGCGGTGCAGTTTATTGACCACCCAGCGGGCCACCCGGCCGCGGCGTTTTTTCTGAAAACCGAAAAAAATGGCCGTGAACAGGACGGCAAAAAACAAGAACAGATAAATGAAATAAGCGATCTGCGGGTAACGCCCGAAGCTGTCGCTCCAGAATAACAACAAAGCCGATAGCAAAAAGAAAACAGCAAAGGCGATATAGAGCGTCAGCAGTTCCAGCAGGGCCCGGCCGATCCCCTCCACCAGCGAGAGGCCGTGTTTTTTCAGGTATTGGACAAAAAAGGCTTGCCCGGAAATATTGGCCGAGGGCAGGGCTTGGTTGAGAAACTGGACGACAAAAGTAACCGGAAAAAGTTCGCGCACACTGATGGACAGATCCTTGATTTTCAGAACGTCGCGGTAGTTGAGCGCGAGGTAGTAATAAACCAGCAGCTGACTGATGATAATGCCAACCAGCCACCAGAGATTGGTCTTGAGGAAGATATTCCAAAGCAGGGCAAATTCAGAGACACGCGAATAGACCAGTACCAGAACGGCAATGGTGACCAAATAAAACAATACGCGCCGGAGATTTAGGCGCGGACGGGAAAGCGGCAAAAAATCACTGTTAGGATTGCTCATCAATTAGTTCCAACACCGCCAGTTCCAGCGGCAGTTGCGGCACCGGCGAGGATTTGAACTCGCTTTTGGCTTTGATAAAAGCGTTCATAATTTTGACTAAAGCTTGGGGATTGACTAAGCCAGTTGGTTGGGGTGAACCGATAAAAGTTATTAATTGGTTCCGGGTGTAATTGATAAACTGCCGCGTGAAGTTTTCCAAATCAACTCCCGATTCATACAGTTCGCTGATCTTGGCCAAAGCCGCAGCCGCCTCCCGATTAATTATCGCCGTCAAAAATTGCTCGTGCACTTCCATCGGCACCACGCCCAAAATTTCAAAAGTGTGTTCAGCGGTGATGCGCGCGCCGGCGTAGGAAATCAGCTTGGCCAGCGCCGATTCGGCGTCGCGCAATGAACCGCCGGCATGGCTCGCCAATGCGAACAGCGCTTGTTCTTCCACTTCTATTTTCTCGGCCTTAGCAACGCGTTTAAGTTTTTGGACGATTTTGTCGTGAGCGAGTTTTTTGAAATCAAATCGCTGGACGCGCGACAAAATCGTCTCCGGCAATTTGTGCGGTTCGGTGGTGGCGAGGATGAAGAGCGCGTGCGCCGGCGGTTCTTCCAGCGTCTTGAGCAGAGCGTTGAAAGCCGATTTGGACAGCATATGCACTTCGTCAATCAAGAATATTTTGTACTGTCCGCCGCTGGCCGCGGTGCGCACCGAGTCATTCAGCTCACGGATATTGTCCACGCCGGTTTGCGAAGCGGCGTCAATTTCAATCAGGTCAAGGGAATTACCGAGATTAACAGCTTGGCAACTGGGGCACTGATTGCACGGCTCAATGTTATCAGGTTTTAGGCGATAGGTTTCAGGTGATAGGTTTTTACAATTGAGTGTCTTGGCAAATAATCTAGCAATCGTTGTCTTCCCCGTCCCCCGCGGGCCGCAAAAAAGATAAGCATGCCCGACGCGCCCAGTGGAGAGCGCGCCCTGAAGCGTTCGCACGACATGCTCCTGCCCCTCCACTTCACTGAATAATTGAGGTCTATATTTGCGGTAAAGAGTCAAAGGCATAATTAAATGGATAACGCTTTTCATCACCATTTGCAACCCCAGCGAGGTTGCTGCATTCCGTCAAAAGCGTGGATTCACCTCGCAGTGAAAAAAAAATTATACTGCTTAATTCTTTTGCTTGAATACTCGCTGCCGTAAAATTACAAAGTTGACGGTAAGCGCGACCGCCGAGCCGATTACCGCACCGAGGTTAGCCCAGCGTTCGGGACTGAAGCCGGCCAGCGGTTTGATTAAATTGACTACCGCCGAAGCGGCGCCAATATTGATTGCAGCGGCAATGCCGGCGGCCACAACAAATTTGACAAACTCCCCCGCAATATTTTCACGGCGCGAAGCAAACACCCAAGTCCGATTCCAAAAATAACTGTGGCTGACCGCGATCACCGCCGCCACTGTGCGGATACCGGCGTAAGCCGCGCCGCCGGTTACCCCGGTCAGTGCGATTTGTAGATTCAAAATGCCGAAATCCACCGCCGCGTTGGTAAAACCGATGGCCGAAAATTTTCCGAACTGACTGAAAAAAGCCAGCCACCGGCCCAACCAATAGCCCAGCCAGACGCCAATCACCCACAAAACCGGCACGGCAATTATCAGCCAAGCATAAGACCAGCCGTTAAACAGAGGCAGTTTGAGAAATCCGGCAACCAGCCAAGCGATCAGACCGGCATAAAAACCGGTAAACAGAGCAAACCAGAAATCTTTTTTAGTGAAGCTCATAAAGAAATCACGCCGACAATTGTCGGCGGAACCGGGCTAGAAGTTCCCGCGCTCTAAAGGCCGACGCCGCCCAGGCCGCCAGTTTTACCTCAATCTCAAAAAGCCGGTTATCGCCCTCGCCGGATTTGGGTTTAACGCTAAAAGTCATCAACCCCTGTTCGGTTTGATGGTTTAGGCCGGCGACGACGGTCCGGATTTGATTGAGATTATCAAAAACCGGATTGAGTCGGATATGGGCGGCGTCGGCGGTGTAGTGGAAACTATCCGTAGCCGAGGCGTTCTCAAAATTAATCAAACTTACATTTTCCACCTTGGCGATTTGAGCCGAAGGGAAATGGACAGTCAGAATCTCGCGGATGGAAAGTTCCTCTCCCGCCGGAAAATTAAGATAAAAACCGGTCATGCCTTGGCTCTGCAGAGCGGGGATTTGGACGGCTAAATGGGGTTCGCCGAGAATTAATTTATTCCAGCCCCGAATCCGACTGTGGCTGAATAAACCGATGACGCTCTTGAAAAAAACATTGGAGACAGTGGCCGCCATTGTCGGCACTTTCACCAGCAGGGTGCTAACACGGGCCGATTGGCGGGCTTGCCGCGCGGTTGTAAAACCGCCGATCGCCACCAAACCGGCCACAGCCAAAAGTACTGATACTATTGCTAAACCCGCTAACGAGGCGATTTCCATTTCAATTTATTGTACTACCTTTCTTAGCGCAAGGCCACGGCGGGCAAAGCAATTCCCCGGCTTGTGGATACTCAAAGGCAGAGAACATTTTTTTGTGTTAAAATTAATCAATGTCAAAACGCTGGTTTATCGTCCTCCTAATCTTAATTGTCGCGGCCGTTTTTCGTTTCCAGCATATTGGGTCAGTGCCGCCGGGGCTTTATCCGGATGAAGCGATGAACGGCAACAACGCGCTGGCAGCGCTGGAGACCGGCCCACCCGCCGGCGGATACAAAGTTTTCTATCCCGAAAACAACGGCCGCGAGGGATTGTTTATCGCTCTCCAAGCCCAGTCAATTAAATTTTTAGGGAATCAACCCTGGGCTTTGCGGCTGGTCTCGGCAATTTTTGGGGTGCTGACGGTGCTGGGTACGTATTTCCTGGCGGCTAAACTCTTTAATTGGCAGATTGGCGCTTTGTCCGGTTTTCTGCTGGCGATTTCATTTTGGCATACTTTGTTTTCGCGCATCGGCTTCCGGGCGATTATGGCGCCGTTCTTCCTGGTCTGGGGTTTGTACTTTCTCTGGCGGGGTTTGCAAGGCGGACGACTGATCAATTTTGCCGTCAGTGGAATTCTCTGGGGCTTGGGTTTTTACACTTACATCGCTTTCCGGGCTATGCCTTTGGTTTTGATTTTGGTTTTGCTCGCCTACTGGGCGGCAGTGCACAAGGATTTTAGTCATGAAAAATATGTCTTTACCCGCGACCAAATGACCCGCGGGCTGGCGTTACTCTTAGTCGTTTTTATTTTGACGTTTTTGCCGCTGGGCTGGTATTTCTACAATCATCCCGCCGATTTTTTCGGCCGCACCGGGCAACTGTCAATTTTCGCCTCGGGCGAAATTTTAAAAAATTTCTTGGCCAATACCGTTACCACTCTAGGCATGTTCAATTTTGTCGGCGATTGGAACTGGCGGCATAATCTGGCCGGTCAACCCCTGCTTTTCTGGCCAATCGGCGTATTTTTCGCCGCCGGGTTTCTGCGTGCGTGGTTCAAGCTTTGGCGGGCTTACAAAAAGCATGGCCATTTCTCCACGGTCCAGACATTACTTTTATCCTGGTTTTTGGTCGGCCTTTTGCCGGTAATTTTTTCCAACGAAGGTCTGCCCCACGCCTTGCGGGCGATTATTGTGGCGCCGGTAGTGTTTATTTTCGCCGGCGAGGGTTTGTGGTGGGTTTACGATATGACCCGCGATTGGGCGTTCCAACCCCGATATTGGCTGGGCGTTAAGCCATCTCCCGCTGCCATTTCCGGTTCCGCCATTGCCCTGCTGGCCGTGCTAATTATCCTCACTATTTCCGCCTATGCCGAATACGACAAATATTTCAACCGCTGGGCAACCAGCCCTAACGTTGCCGACGCTTTCGCGCAAAATTATCTTGAGCTTGGTCAACGCCTAAACGGGATGCCGACTAATATCAAAAAATATGTCTTAGTTAACACCGGCGGCGTCTTGGTTAATAATATTCCGATGCCGGCCCAGACGGTAATGTTTATCACCGACACTTATGCCGCGGATAAACAAACAGCCCAAAATATTTACTACCTTACCGAGGAACAATTCCGAAAAGGACAATACGATCACCGCGGAGTAATATTGCCGCTGGAATGACTAAGCATCAAAAAATAAAAATTTTTGCGGCGGTAATGATTATCATTGCGAGCATACTAGCCATCACCTCCGCCTGGGATGACTCGGTCATTGTGGATGAAGTGCCGCATATCGGCGCCGGCTATTCATATCTAGTCAAACAGGATATGCGGCTCAACCCAGAGCATCCGCCGCTGGCCAAAGATCTGGCGGCCATCCCCCTGTTTTTCCTGAATCTCAAACAGGACGCTTTTCAAACTCGTTTTTGGCAGAGTGACCTCAACGGCCAGTGGGAATTCGGTCGTTCTCTAATGTTCGGCTCGGGCAACGACGCCGACCTGATCAAACACGCCGCTAAACTGCCGATGTTAGTATTTTTTGTTTTGGCGGCGGTTTTGGTTTTTGTCTGGAGCCGACGGCTTTATGGCGACCTGGGAGCGATTATTGCACTGATTTTATTTTCTTTTTCCACGACCATTATGGCACACGCCCGGTTTGTGACCACCGATGTGCCGGCGTTGTTCGGCGTTTTACTGGCGACTTATTTTTTTATCAAGTTTTTACACCAGCCAAGCCGGAAAAATATTTTAATCAGCGGTTTGACTCTGGGTATCGCTTTACTGACCAAATTTTCCACTTTTCTCCTTATCCCCTATTTTATTCTACTGGTGTTTGCATTTTGGTTAATTTACAAATCCCGACCACCGTCCATCGTCTATCGTTTACTATCGGTTCTGATTATCGCCTTTATCTTTATTATCTGGCCGGTTTATTATTTCCACACCTATAATTACCCGCCCGAGCGCCAGCGCCAAGACACCGAAACCCTGCTTAGTTCATTCGGCAACCGGACAGCGGCCGACGCCGTTGTCTGGCTATCAGACAAACCGGTGATCCGGGCTCTGGGCCAATACGGGCTTGGCTTGCTGATGGTTACCCAGCGCGCCACTGGCGGCAACACCACCTATTTTCTGGGCGAGGTTTCGGCCAGCGGCTGGAAAAATTATTTTCCGGTTGTCTATTTTTTGAAAGAACCGCTGGCGTGGTGGGGACTGGTTATCATTGCGCTAGCCGCAACGATGACGAAACTTAAAAGCTTAAAGTTTAAAGAGTGGCTAAGAAACCACTTTGTTGAATTTGCGATGTTATTATGGCTGGTAATTTATTGGGGCACCAGTATTAAGGGCAACCTTAATATCGGGGTCAGGCATCTTTTACCGACCTACAGCTTTGCTATCATACTCGTCTCTGGCCAAGTCGCAAAAAGTATTAAGTATTTGGCGTCAAGTATTAAGCGAAAAGTGCTGCTTAATACTTACTACTTAATACTGGCTACTCTCTTGGGTTGGTACGTCTTTGAGAACCTCTCCGTCTATCCCTACTATCTCACCTACTTCAATCAAGCCGGCGGCGGGCCGAGCGGCGGTTATCGCTATGTCGTTGATTCAAATCTGGACTGGGGACAGGACTTGTTGCGCTTGGGCCGATGGGTCAAAGAAAACAATATCCAAAAAATTGAACTGGATTATTTCGGCTGGGCCGACCCGGCCTATTATCTGGGCGACCGATTCATTTGGCTGACCTCCAGCAAGTACAAAGATGCTGCCGATTTCATCGGACGCAATCAATCGGACGGCTGGCTGGCGGTATCGGCAACATTTTTACAGGGCTCGCGGGGCACGCCCGACAAGCCGGCGCCGATAAATTACGACAACTGGCTTAAAGCCCGCCAGCCCGTCACCGTCATCGGTAATTCAATTTTTGTGTATCAGATAAAGTAGCCCTCTGCAAAAGATGAGATACATAAGTAACACTATGTATCTCATCTTTTGCAGAGGGCTACTTCGCCAAATGGCGAGATAGTCAACACTTATTTTTGTGCGTAATAGTGGCCCTTGCCAACGTTCTTAGAATAAAATATAATACTCTTGCCTGTGTGGGTGCACGGGCATAGTTCGTTGTACAACGAAAACAATCAAATAAGGGATGATGTTATGGCTAGGGAAAAAATTTCAATGCTCACTCTCGACATCAACCCTGCCCAGGCGACACCGCGGCAGGTCTATGAAATGGCAACGACGCTCCGGAGAATGCGGGCAGATCGCAGACTTTCGGAAACCAGGAAATTCCAGGCAGAGGCTCGTTTGAGAGAGCTAATGCGAGACCCTGATTTTCGAGAGAAAATGGAAACCGCAACGCGCTGCGCTAGCCGTCCCCGTGTTTGAATTCTTTACGGTCTGAGACCTTAAAAAAACCCGAGCCACCAAGCAGTAACTGGCGGCTCTTCTATTTCCAGTAAATCCGGTCCTGGATGCGCAAGTCAACATATTGCAGTTTGGCCCGCTGGCCTTTAGTCAGTTTATTTTTCAGCAGATTAATCAGTGAATTGATTTGCTGGGGGATGTTTGTGCCGTTATTGAACAAAATCTGCCAGTTTGCCCGGGCGTCAGACCGGTCTTCCACCACGCGGGCGCTGAATTCATTGAGTGAATTGTCAGGGATGCTGAAACTGGCAATTTCCAGACCGTTTTTTTGCAGTAACTCTTTGGCGCCGATAATATTATTGAGCCAATCTTTAGACGCCACGGCCGAGCCGATTTTCATCTCGCGTTCGCGCCGGTCATTAACCAAGGTCAGGATAAATCCCTCCGAAACCCCGGCTTTTTCATAGGCAACCGTGTTTTTGTCAAAAAAATAACATTCCTGTTTCCAGGTCAAACACCAGACGCCGATTGGTCTTCTTTCAATAATATTTATTTTCAGTTTGTGCCGGGACTCGCGCCGGATTTCCAGTGACTCAATTCTCGGCAAACTTCCGATGAGCTTCGCGCTCAACTGGGCCGGCGAAAAGATCACTGAATTGCTGCGGTGCCGGAAAACAAAGCTTTTCTCATCCAGCCATGAGCTCACTACTTGTTCTGTGTCGGCCTTGACGCTATCCGCCGAGCCGTTGATTTCAACCGCTCTGATTTCAAACAATCCGGCGAAAAAGAGCAAATAAACCGCCAGCCCGGCCAATAAAAAAACTGCTCCGGCAAGCAGCCCGAGCTTTTTCAGGCGCCACCGGCGTTTTTTCAGGCGCAATTGGTCTTGGAATTGATGAGGCCGTAAACTAGTCACCGGTCACTGGTTGTTTTATTTCCTTAATTCCGCAATATTTCTGCAAAATCTTCGGTACCTTAACAGTCCCCTGTTCGGTCTGGTAATTTTCCATAATGGCGATCAAGGTCCGGCCGGCAAAAACTGTCGCATCGTTCATGTGGACAAATTCGTTTTTACTGCTCCGCTTGACTCTGGTATTGAGCCGGCGGGCCTGGTAGTCGGTCATCAAATCGGCGGTGTGAGTCTCTCGATATTGATTTTGTCCGGGCAACCAGGTCTCAATATCAATTTGCCGCGCGTCCGGACCGCCCATATCACCGGTGCAGATCATCACCACCTGATAGGGCAGTTCCAACGACTGCATCAAATACTCCTGAATGGCCACGAAAAAGTTTTGTTCATCAACAGAATTTTCCGAAACGGTGAATGATTCCATCTCCACTTTGTCAAATTGATGAACCCGCAGAATACCTCTGACGTCTTTGCCGTAACTGCCGGCTTCACGCCGAAAAGCAGTAGAGAAACCGACATAGCGTATAGGTAATTGATTTTCCGGAATCGTCTCGCCCATGTGCAGCGGCCCGAGCGTGTGCTCGGCGCTGCCGACCAGATAGATATCATCGCTGGCGACATAATATCTTTCTTCTTTCGGCTCCAGCCGCGCCATTTTCTGAAAAACGTTCGGCCGGATCATCACCGGCGGCATCACCGGCACAAACGGTTTAGCTGGTATCTTCAGCCCGGCTTTTTTGATTATTTTTTTCAAAATATCCTCGTCGGTAAGCGCCGCTAAAGCGTATTGAACCAGCGCAAATTCCAAGAACACCAAGTCACCTTTCAAGTACGAAAACCTAGTCCCGGAGACTTCCGCCGCTTTTTCAGTGTCAATAATATCCAGTTCTTTGCCCAGCTGCCAGTGCTCTTTGGGCTTAAAATTAAATGACGGCAGCTTGCCCCACTGGCGGATGACTTTGTTGGCCGACGCGTCCGACCCGACGGGCGTGTCCGCACTGGGAATATTGGGCACAGCCCAAAGCAACTTATTAAGTTCTTCCTCCGCCCGCCCCAATTCTTCTCCCAGAATTTTAATTTCGTCCTTGAATTTTTTTAGCGCTTCAATTTCTTCCGGACTCGGTTTCTCTCCTGATCTTTTATTCTGCTCCGCCCGCTTGGCTTCCAATTCGGTCATAACGTGCCTTTTCCGTTCATCCAAAGCCAGCAATTGGTCAACGTCAACCTCGGCCCGTTTATCTTTGACGGCTTTTTTAACTATTTCCGGATTCTGACGAATAAACTTTATATTCAACATAATTATTTTAACAAGTCAATTGAGGACTACCCTCAATTGACTTAATTCACTATTTTGGTTTCATTAATGGAAACAATATTACCTCTCTAATACCATGGCTATCTGTCAGCAAAGCCACCAATCTATCAATCCCCAACCCCCAGCCGGCGGCCGGCGGCATGCCGTATTCCAGCGCTTCAATGAAATCTTCATCCATTCTCTGCGCTTCCTCATCACCCTTCGCCCGCTTATTTTCTTGCGCCTTGAATCTTTCCCGTTGGTCAACCGGGTCATTTAATTCGGAAAAGGCCTTGATCATTTCAAACCCGCCGGCAAAAAATTGAAAAGCGCCGACATAATTGGGATTCGACAACTTTTTCGCCAGCGGCAGCATTTCCACCGGATAATCGCGGACAAAGGTTGGGGGCGCCAGTTTAGGCCGGATCTGCTTTTTGAATATTTCATCCGCCAGCGTCGCCCGGTTAGCGTGTTTTTCAACGGTAAGGCCGAGGGCTTTTACTTTTTCAGCCAAGTCCTTTTCCGAAGCGGTGTCATAGTCAATCCCGGTATGTTCCTTTAATAAGTTCCCGAAGGTTGCTCTTTTGAAGGGCTTGGCAAAATTTATTTCTTTTTCCTGATATTTGATTTTAGTATTGCCAAAAATATTTTCCAGCACAAAAATAAACATATCCTCGGTAAAACCCATCAGCCAGTCCAAATCCCGGTAAGCGGCGTAAAACTCCAAACCGGAGTATTCCGGGTTATGGTCGCGATCCATCCCCTCATTGCGGAAATTAGTGGTAAATTCAAACACTTTCTCAAAACCGCCCACTAATAAACGCTTCAGATAAAGTTCCGGCGCGATGCGTAAAAAAACATCAATATCCAACGCGTTCAGGTGCGTTTTGAATGGCCGGGCCGAAGCGCCGCCGTAGAGCGGTTGGAGCGTGGGCGTGGCCACTTCCAAAAATCCGTGCTGCTGCAAAAAGTTTCTCAACTGCTTAATGATCTCCGACCGGGTTTTAAAGTTTTCTCTGACCGCGGGATTGAAAATCAGATCCAGATAGCGTTTGCGAAATCTTTCTTCCACGTCCTGCAAGCCGTGCCATTTCTCCGGCAGGGGCAGAAGCGACTTGGCCAGCATCCGCCAGCTTTGGGCTTCCAGCGTCGGTTCAGCTTTTTTGGTTTTAAACAGAAAACCCTTGGCTTCAATAAAATCACCGATGTCAACCGTCTCTATGAAAAGCCGGAAGGTATCGTCGCCTAAAACGTCTTTTTTGAAATATATTTGAATCCGGCCCGTGCTGTCCTCCACATCCAAAAATACCGAACCGCCATGCTCGCGCTTGGCCATCACCCGCCCGGCCAGAACAATTATTTTTTTCTCGCTAGCCAGCGCGTCAAAATCTTCCAGCGCTTGGTTTATTTCATGCGTCCGTTCCGAAACCGCCGGATAAGGGTCAATACCGGCTTTTTTGAGCTTCGCCAATTTCTCCAGCCGGGCTTGTTTAATGTCATCCAGAGGCATGGCTAAAGCATAACAAAAACTGCCGTAAATATAAATGCCGTCGGGGCACGCTACTGCCATTATGCGATGGTGGCAAACTAATTATGCTATCTCCAGAATCTTATACTCCACCACTCCCCCCGGCGTTTTCACTTCCACTTCCTCGCCTTTTTTATGCCCGATAAAAGCGCTGCCCAGCGGCGACTCGTTGGAGATGAAACCTTGCGTCGGATCGGATTCGGCCGGACCGACAATGGTAAACCGATGTTCGCCCTGCGGCGATTTAACGCGGACGGTCGAACCGACTACGATAATATCGTGAGTATTGCCATTGCTTATGACGACGGCTTCTTTGATAATTTCTTCCAATTCAGCAATCCGCCCCTCGTTGAAACTTTGGGCTTCTTTGGCCTCAACGTACTCGGCGTTCTCCGACAGATCGCCCAGTTCTTTGGCAGCTAAAATCTTTCTGGTAATTTCCGTCCGGATTTGGCCTTTGCGTTCCTCCAGTTCTTTCTTCAATTTTCCCAAACCGTCGCGGCTAAGATATTGCGGCATAATATTTAATCAAAGATTATAGCATAAGCGAACCATTTGACTATTTCAAGATGTGGACAACAAAAGAGCCAAAAGCGCAAAGTACAATTCCAGCTGTAAAATTAGCCAAGCATATGCCTGTTTAGTTTTACACTTTGCGTTTCAAGTTTGTTTTAAGCTTTAGGTTATTTCGTGAAATACCATGCCAGGAAATCATGAGCAATCCGCACCGCCAGTCCTTGGCTTTGCACATTTTCCACCAACACCGTCAGAGCAATCTGGGGATCATCGTATGGGCCATAGACTGTAAACAGCGAGTTCAGGCCGCGGCCGGTTATTTGGGCCGTACCGGTTTTAGCCGCTACCGGCACGGGCAAGTCGTTTAAGAGCATGGCGGTGCCGGCGGTGACTGTTTGGCGCATGCCCGCTTTGACCGCAGCCATGGTTTGACTGTCAAAAGGCAAAATTGCCAAAGTTTCCGGTTCTCTTTCGTAAATTATTTGGCCGTTTGGGTTTTTGACGGCTTTAACCAGTTGCGGGCGCAGCAGGCGGCCGCCGTTGGCAATGGCGCTGATGTAACCGTTGAGCCAGAGCGGAGTTACCGACAAGTCACCTTGGCCGATGGAAATATTGTAAGTGTCCCCAATGAACCAAGGCTCGCCCTTGAAATCTTTTTTCCATTTCTCGGTTGGCACAAAACCGCTGACCTCGCCCGGCAAATCTATACCCAGCGTTTGGTCGGCCCAAAACGCTTTCAGGTATTCCACAATTTTGCCGGCCCCCAAACCGCGGATATTGCCCCAACCGCCGCCCAAAGCGTAAAAGTAAACATCCACCGAATCGGCGATCGCTTTTTTTAAATCGGTGACGCCGTGGACTTTCCAGTCATTAAAAGTATAGAAAACATCCGGGTCGTAGATACTTCGCACCGTAATACTGCCGGTGGCGTTAACTTTGGTCTGGGAAGTAATTATACCTTCTTTCAGTCCGGCCAACGCCAGAAGCGGCTTAATGGTGGAACCGGGGCTATAACGGCCGCTGACGACGCGATTGAAAAGCGGTTTATTCCGGTCGTTAAGGATCTTGCCGATTTTTTCGGTGTTAGCCGGGTCGGAAGAGTTTTCAAAAACATTCGGGTCAAAAGACGGAAAACTGACCAAGGCCAAAATTTGTCCAGTCTTCGGGTTTTGGACCACGGCCGCGCCCCGTTTCAGCCCCGAGGAAGCCAGGATGTTGCCCATTACCCGGTAAAGCTGACTTTGGATTTGGGCGTCAATATTCAGGAATAAGTCATGGCCGGCCGTCCCGGCGCCGATATTGCCAATATCGGCAGAAAATTGATCTTGCCCTAAAATGATATTCCTGTGCTCGCCGCGCAGTTCTTTTTCATAATATTGTTCTAAACCCAGTCGGCCGACCCGGTCGGTTAACAGATAATAATCATCGGCGGCCAGATCTGCCGGGCTGACTTTGGCGGTATAGCCGAGCACCGGCGCCAGTACATTACTGTTCGGATAATAGCGTCGGGCGTTAGCGACCACGTAGACGCCCTTGAGCGCCAGCGCCTGGAGTTTGGCGACGGCTTCTTTACCAATGCCGTTTTTGATGCTGAATAAAGCCGAATTTTCGTTATCCTTGAAAGTTTTAGTTAAAAGTTCATTTGGGTAGTCAATAACCGGGGCGATAGCATCAATCAGCGCCGCCGTTTCAGCGTCGCTTCTCGGCAAATCCGAGTAGAGCGCCACCAAATCAAAAACCGGAATATTTTCCACCAGCGCTTGGCCCCCGGCGTCAAAAATTATTCCTCGGAAGGCCGGTCCGAGATAACGGTAAGCACCGCTGCGTTGGGCCACTAAGCGATAATGTCCGCCGTCTATAATTTGGAGCTGCAGTGATTTAAAAACCAAGAGTATGGCCAAGGCGGCAATGACCAAATAAAAAACGCGAAAAACCCCGCGCTCGATCGGCGCTTCCATTATTTGGTGCTCACTTAAAACGTCGGCCAGTGTTTCTTCAGGGTGAAGGTCGGCGTTTTCAGAACGTTTGATGTGGTATTTTTCGGGAATCATTGACAAAAGTGAATATGAACAAGATGATTAGACACTGTAAAAACCAGAAAGGCAATTGAAACCAAAGTTCTCCGGCCGAGAATTTGAATGAAAGTAGGATCAGATATTCGGCGCTGAACAATACCGAAAAAATCAGTAAAGACAAAAAAGATGACGGATTGATCACCAATACTTTTTTGGCCAGGAAAATTGAAAAGATTAGAACCAGCAGTACCAAAGTCAATCGGCCGAATTCGTAGCCGGAGAAAAAATCAAAAACCAGGCCAGTCGAAGCCAAACGGCCGGCGGTTTGGTTTAAATCCCGGCTTTTTAAGAGCAAAATCACGGCAAAAACGGGAAATAAAAAAATCGGCCAGATTACAATAAACGGCAAAAGCCGCTCAAGAACAAAAATTACGGCTGCCGAAGTTAAAAAAACCGGAAAGCTCATTGTTTAATTTTGCAGCATTCGCATGCGCTATTTGTAAGCGTATGTAGCCGCTATTCGTTAAGCGTATCCACCACAAAAAGCTCCGGGTGGTTGAAGGGCTCAAAAAACAGCTTAACTTCAACCGCTTTAAATAAGTTGCCGCCGCTTAACTCGGCTCGGTTGACGCGGCCAATCAGCAGTCCCTCGGGCAGGTTGTCAAAACCACTGGTAGTAACCAAGTCGTCAACGGCCAAATTTTCCTGATTGGTGATCAAATCAAGCGAGACCTCGCCGAGCCGACCGGCGGCACCTCTGGCGCCGCCCACGATATTTTTACCAAGCACCCGGACACTGACCAGGGAGCGGGGGTCGTCAAGCAAGATAACCCGGGCAGAATTATCAAAAACCTCTTTGACCACTCCCGCCAAGACATTGCCGCCGCTGATGATGGCCATTGATTTTTTAATGCCGTCTTTGGCGCCTTTATTGACCAAAATCGCCGAGGCTGCGCCGTTGTGAGTAAGATTAATAATCTTGATGAGCACTAGACGCCGTTCGTTTTCTGGCTGGATGTTCAGTTGTTCCCGCAAAAGGTCGTTGGTTTTTTCCAACTTGCTTAAATTAGTTAATTTTCCCAAAAGCCCGGCGTTTTCGTCTTTAAGCCGCCGGTTCTCGCCCAGAATATTCTTGAGGTCAAAAACGCCGCGCCCGTAGCCGCTGGCTTTTGCGAATTGCCGGCTGAAAAAAATTCCTGGCTCCCGCAGAATTTGGTAAACCAGATTAGAAATTGAGTTGTCAGAGAAGCGATTGACTCCGATTAATGCCAAAACTAGCCCCAAGATTATGAAATACTTTTTGTAAAACCCGGCAGTCAAAATTAGAAATTAACGATTAGTAATTTTTAATTAAATGTATGCCTCCTTCGGAGTCCAGACCAAAACCGATTTGAGAGAATCAATATGCTCCAAGACTAGGCCGCAGCCGCGCACCACCGAGGTCATTGGGTCATCTACGATCTTTACCGGCAGTTTGGTCTCGTGGCTGATAAGTTCGTCCAGGCCGCGCAATAAACTGCCGCCGCCGGTAATGAAAATACTGCGGTTGAGCAGGTCGGCGATTAGCTCCGGCGGCGTTTCCTCAATGGTACTGCGGATGGCGATAATGATGCTGCGGATTGAACGCTGGCCGGCTTTGCGAATCTCTTCCGAGTGGATGTTGATCTCTTTGGGCAAACCGGTCAGCAAATCCCGGCCACGGATGGGCATGGATAATTCTTCGGCCAAAGGATAAGCCGAGCCGATAGCTAGTTTAATGTTCTCGGCGGTGGCCTCGCCGATCAACATATTATGCTCTTCGCGGATATAACGGCTGATATCTTCGGTCAATTTGTCGCCGGCAATCCGGAGGGAGCGCGAAGCCACCACTCCGCCCATGGAAATCACCGCCACGTCGGTGGTGCCGCCCCCGATATCAACAATCAAATTGGCGGCCGCTTCCTGAATCGGCAAACGGGCGCCGACGGCGGCGGCCATTGGTTCTTCAATCAGATACACCGCGCGGGCGCCGGCATTGTAAGCGGCGTCTTCCACCGCCCGCTTTTCCACTTCGGTCACACCGGCCGGGATGCCGATCACCACCCGCGGGCGGGGAATAATAGAAAAAGTTTTTTCGTGGGCTCGGTCAATGAAGTAACGAAGCATTTGCTCGGTAATTTCAAAGTCCGAGACCACGCCGGCCACCAGCGGCCGCGAGACGACGATGTAACCGGGCGTGCGGCCAACCATTTTGCGGGCTTCATGGCCGATGGCCAGAATCTGCCCGGTTTTCTGGTTGACGGCCACGATTGACGGCTCGTTGATGATGATGCCTTTGCCCCGCACATAAACCAAAGTGTTGGCCGTGCCTAAATCAATACCGATATCTTTGGACCAAAAATTGAAGAGGTTCCCCAACATACGGGGGAATTATAGCAGGAAAGAGGACAGTTGAGTCAACTGGACAATTTTTGTTTCGCTCGCCGCGCGCCTTTTTACTTCCGCACCGCCCGCAGCCAGCGATTTTTTACTGACTACGATTCTTATCGGACAGCCGATTAAATCGGCGTCGGCAAATTTTTCGCCCGCCGACGCTTCTCGTTGAAAAGCTTTGGCGGACAAGTCTGCTCCATTACGATCGTCATATAGGACTTCTATGTCTTGGCCAATCAGGTCTTTGTAGATTTTTTCCGCTTCGGTTTTGCCACCTTCAAGAGCGATCAAGTGAACTTTGAATGGCGCGATGTTTTCCGGCCAGATGATGCCGTTTTCATCATGATGGATTTCTACCGCCGTGGCCATGACTCTGCCCAGACCAATGCCGTATGAGCCCATCACCACCAGTTTTTTATTGCCCGTTGCGTCGGTGTAATAAAGACCGAAGGCCTCGGAATATTTTGTGCCGAGCGGGAAAATATTGCCGACTTCAATGGCTTTTCGCTCCTCGATCTTTCCGCCGCACTGGGAACACTGGCCGCTGTTTTTGAGTTTGGAGATTTCGGCGTTTTCGGCATAGTCGCATTTAGCGCAAACAAAAATCGTATCTTCGCCTACCGGCGCGATCACTTGAAATTCATGAGTGTTGCTAGCGGTGAACGCCCCGCCGGCCGCCAGCGTGTAAATCGTCTTCAACCCGCAGCGATGGAAAATTTTGTGGTAAGCACCCTTGACTGCTTCGTAGTAACGGTCAAGGTCGGCTTGGTCGGCGTGGAAACTGTATAAATCTTTCATCATAAACTCCCGCCCGCGCAGGAGACCCGATTTGGCGCGCGGCTCATTGCGGAATTTGTTCTGGATTTGGTAAGCGGCAAAGGGCAGGTCTTGGTAAGAACTGACGAATCTGGCGGCAATTTCGGTCAGAATTTCCTCGTGCGTCCAACCGAGAACAAAATTAGCTTTTTCATCGGTTTTACCTCTCACCTCAAAACCAATCGGCACATCCCAGCGGCCGGTGGCGTCCAGATATTTTTTTTCAACCATTGCCGGCATAAACATTTCTTGCCCGCCGATGGCGTTCATTTCCTCGCGGATGATGGTGGCGATTTTTTGCAATACCTGCCAGCCCAAGGGCAGATAAGAATAAATGCCGGCCGAATTTTTGTAAACAAAACCGCCGCGTTCCAACAGCTGGGCATTAACGCTGGTTTCACCGGCCGGATTTTCCCGGGCGGTTCTGGTAAATATTTGTGAAAGGCGCATAAGTTAAATGATAGCAAACGGTAAAAATAAAAAAAGCCCGCCTAACTAGGCGGTCTGGGTCGGACAGTGGAGGTGTTTGTAGACGAACCCATCCGGCTTTTCCCGGCAAAGCCAGATTTCCCCGGACCGGCAGCCGCCGCCGCAACTGGCACAAACTTCGTGCCCAGCGGTAACAAAGCCCAGCCAACTCTGAACTAATGGTCTCTGCCGCCCGAAAATACTTTCATACGTATCGTGCAAATCCGGCATAATTTCCTTCTCAAAAGAACTTAATTATGTCTCTGGTGGTCACGAAGACCATCAGGAGTATCAAGAGGGCGAAGCCGACAGCGTTGACTGCTACCTCCACCCTCTTGGGCGCGGGACGTCCAATCACCGCTTCAATTATTATAAACAATAGCCGGCCGCCGTCAAGGGCGGGAAAGGGAATAATATTGAGAATTGCCAGATTTATGGAAATCAGGGCAACCAGTTGGATTAAATAAGCAAATCCGGTCCGGGCCGCCTGGCCGGTAATGACGGCAATGCCAATCGGTCCGGACAGTTCCATTCCAGCTTGACCGGTGGTGAAAAGATTACCAATTATTCGGCCGTAGCCGAACGCTGTCTCGCGGGTAATAAAGTAAGTGTCCTGAATGCCCCGGTAAACCGCCTGATGCCACGGATATTTAATCACACCGGTCAGCGCCAGCGATATTCCCAGCGCGCCCTCGCCCGGCGGCGGATCAGTTCTGGGAATTACTTTTAACTCCTCAATTTTTGAACCCCGCTGTATTTTCAGTTCTATTTCCCGGCCTTTATTGGCCTTAATAATTGATTGGATTTCGGCAATATCGGCAATAATCCGGTTTTGCCCATCAATGGTTATTTCCTTGACTTCATCCAGTATCCGCAAACCGGCCATCTGGGCCGGGCTGTTTTCGGCCACTTGAATTATCTGAACTTTTAGGTTACGGGCGCGGTCGGCAATATCGGAATTAATACCCACCCGCAGACCAACGCCGTTGCCAATTATTAAAAGCGCCGCCGCCAACAACAGATTCATCACCACGCCGGCGACAATCACGACGGCCCGAACGCCGGTTGATTTTGAGGCAAAGCTCCGCGGATTGTCTTTCCCTGAACCGTCTTCGCCTAAAATCTTCACAAACCCGCCGAAAGGTATCCAGTTTATTGAATAGGTCGTTTCCCCTTTTTTGATTCCAAAAATGCGCGGCGGAAAACCAAAACCGAATTCTTCCACTTTCATCCCCGCCCGCTTGGCCATCCAAAAATGCCCCAGCTCGTGGATGAAAATCAGCACTCCGATAACGATGATAAAAATTAAAAAAGTAAGCATCTGTTCAAATAATCTTAGCAAGCTTGGCTGACCTTGGTAAAGTTTCTCTAAAAATAAAAGCCGGTTTCAGTGCAGAAAGTGAACCGGCTTCTCCTTCCTCTCGCCCTCGCCGGCCGGCAGTTCCGGAAGTTTTGCTTTGTTGACACAAACTTCCAGATTTACCTCGCTGTGCTCGGCAAACCAGAATGCCAGCGCCCGGGCAGTGAGCCCGATATCTTGGTCACAAAGTTCATAGAGCCGCAAAACCGCTTTAACTAAAATTTCCAGATCTTTCATCTCCCCCTCCTTTAAACTTTTATAGAAGCGAAAACAACTACTTTATTTTCCCGCCGCCGGTAATCCTTGGCAAACGGGATATCCACTTTATCGAGAAGTTATATTACTGGGCTAGCCAGCCGCCATCAACGAACAAAGTCGCCCCGGTGACGTAACTAGCTTCTTCCGAGGCCAAAAAAACTACTGCCGCTGAAATTTCCTCCGGCCGGCCCATCCGTTTAAGCGGCACTGCTGCCAGCAGGCCGGCCATAGCTTCTTTGGACATTCCCGCCGCGGCTATCATCGGCGTATCAATCGCACCGGGACCGATAACATTAACAGTAATGCCCAAGGGCGCGAACTCCACGGCCAATGTTTCACTCATGCCGGTGATGCCGCCCTTGGAAGCGGTGTAATGGGCGCCGCCGGCAATGCCGACGCCGACCTGCCCGGAAGCGACCGAAGCAATGTTGATTATCCGCCCCCAGTTGTTTTTGCCCATTTCTTTGGCCGCCCGCTGGGCGCAAAAAAACTGACCCTTTAGATTTATGTCAATCATTTTGTCCCACTCTTCTTCGGTCAGCTCCAGTGCCGGTTTGGCAAAGTAAATGCCGGCATTGTTGACCAAAATGTCCAGCCGGCCGAACTGTTGAATTACTGCGTCAAAAACTTGCTCCACTTCGGTTTTATTGGAAACATCTAATTTAAACGCCGCCGCTTCCCTGCCTCCGGATTTAATTTCCTCTACCACTTGCTGACATTCTTCCAGATCAATGTCAGTCACCGCCACTTTGGCGCCTTGTTTGGCCAAAGCTAGAGCGTGGGCTTTGCCCATCCCCCGCCGCGCGCCGGTTACTAACGCGATTTTACTTGTTAATTCAAACATTTTTAGTATGGATATTATTTATTTGATTTCCTAAGCAGATATAATGTCAAGGGCGCTCCCCAATTAGCCCAGCGTTCAATGAAGTCCCAGACCGGCTCGCCGACAATCGGCCTGACCAGCGCTGTCCAGAATCCCCAAAAGGCCGCCCAAAGCAGAATCCAGTTAATCGGCCTAACCAGAATTATCAAGGCAATAACTACATCCACTAAACCAACCAACTGCAAAAGCTGGCCGGCCAGCTCCGGACCGGCGTTGGTCAGCTGGCTAATCCAGCCGATCCAGGCCGGCTTGCCTTGTAACGCAAATACGCCATGGCCAAGAAATTCGCCGGCCACGGCAACTCGCAAAATCCACTGAATAAGTTTCGAGTTTTGCATATTAATTTAATTTTTTGAAATTTGTTTCCAGAGCCAGATGCCGAGCAGGATAAGATCAACAACTACCACGAGCCACGTGATAGAGCCGAAAACCGCCCATCCTCCCATCATCCCTCCGTATCCATATCCCATCATATAAGGTAATTATACTAAAAAGTTACTAACAATTCAAAAGGTTATATCTTTAATCTCGGCTCGACCCGTTTCAAAAGCACGGCGTTGGTGGCAACGATAATAGACGATGCCGACATTAAAAGCGCCGCAATCTCCGGGCGTAATGACCAGCCCAATGAATTATAGAACACGCCGGCGGCAATGGGAATAGCCAAGAGGTTATAAATCGCCGCCCAAAAAAGATTTTGTTTCATCTTAACTACCGTGGCTTTGCTCAAACGCAGCGCCGCCACAATGTCATAAGGGTCAGACTTCATAAGCACGATATTGCCGGTTTCAATGGCGACGTCGGTGCCGGCGCCGATGGCAATACCGATATCCGCTTGGGCCAGCGCCGGGGCATCATT
>ERZ1292629.224-Hain-H43-01um-R1-224-length-59704-cov-21_pt1 | contig 59704 bp, 69 predicted proteins | sample MGYA00564399_ERZ1292629 | MGnify/ENA primary metagenome ERZ1292629 (study PRJEB36523, sample SAMEA6512636) | groundwater metagenome | collected 2019-01-08 | study: AquaDiva: Metagenomics assemblies of 32 groundwater samples
CTGTTGAACCCTTGCCTTATCTGTTGCATTTCCACTGCCAAGAGCGGCCTCCATTTCTTTTTGCCTTGCTGACACTCTGGCGTTTTCATTTGTAGCCGTAGTTCCAGTTTTTCGCAAATTTAATCTTTCTAAAAATCTTCCTGCGGCTCCACCAATATATTCTTTATCTCCTGGCTTTTCCGGTTTAGCACCACGTAATTTTTGCATTCCCCATCCGCCTAATTTTTTCGCTCCGCCGGTAACTCTTCCTCTGGCGTAACCTGCTACTCCTGACACTAATCCAATTGCCATGCTCGCGCCCATGGCACTGCTGGCTTTGGTAAATTTATATCCAGCCATTAAAATCACAAAGATTACCAAAACATGGTTATATCCCCATGCTTCTGGGGTAGTTTGCCAAAATGCCAGCATTTTAGTAGCAAACCATATAAAAAAGAATCCGACAACGCCCATAAAACACCACTTCAAAAAGTTATCCCACCATGTTTTAGCATATTGTTGTGTAAAAGGAAATATATAACATATAAACGCAAGTGGCGAAAACATAAAAAGAATATTAAGCATAACATACCTTGCTATGATCAAAACTGCATAAGTAAAAAAAGATACTATTATCATCAGATTTAAAAACAGAGCCAATGCGGAAGCCGCTAACTTTTTCTCTATAGTTGAAAGAGCGGTGGGGTCTTGCGCCATTGCGCCAGTCACCATATTGTTTGACAATTCTTTAAATTCCATTATCATACCATTTGGATTAGCACTAGCCAGTAAAAATTTAACTAAAATATTTGAAGTGTCTATAATTATTCCACAAATTAATGGTGAAAAATTAATTAAAAGCGCAATCAATATTAAATTTTTTAAAACTTTTTTTGATCCATAAGATTCAAGCCTTAAAGTAAAAGCTATTCCTACGACAACAAAACCTAAAACAATAAACATATTAGCCAAATCTCTTATCATCACCCATCCGGCTAAAGAAGTGGCAGTACCTGTGATATTTGCAGTAAGCCATGATTGAATTGCAGCATCCAGCGCATTTGAAGCTATAGCTACCCATGCTTGGGAAAAAGTAAATAAAAATGAGGCCATAGCCTCTAAAATAGCAAAGAAAAATTTTGGGTCTCCTTCTAAAAATTTTGCCACCTGATGACCTACAAAGATCATTCCGCCAAGCTGCAAAAGCGCCCAGCCAATAGCAATAATAGGCAAGAGTCCTGACTCCCGTGTTTTTGGATTAGAAATCAGCAAAAAACAAAATTTTACCCTCTGTTTAAATCGCAAAAAATAGTTTTTAATTTTTTGAAACATAAAATTAAATTCGGCCCTTTTTAAGAAGAATAAACCGGTGCATTATTATCATTTTTTTGACGGCTAATGAGAAATTGGTTGTATTAGTTATTTTTTTTAATTTATTTATACTAATAAACGTAGAATATTTTTCTGTATTGTAAAGCAATAATCGAGAGGCAATTTTTATTTCTTTCATTAAAAATTTTGGAAAAAGATCGGCACCTATATAAAACAGAAACAAATATTGGTTGGGTTTTAATACTCTAAAACACTCTTTTAACACAGCCTCTTTATCTTGAAAATAATAAAACGCATCTATAATAGTGACTAAATCAAAAGAATTATCTTCAAATGGTATTTTTTCCGCACTCGCAATTTTAAAATTCGCTACACCTGGGTACTTGTCGGCAATAGCTATCATTTTTTCACTATTATCTATCCCAAAAAGTTGAAGATTTTTTCTTTCTTTGCTTATTTTTTCTAGAAAAATTCCAGTTCCGCAGGCAACATCTAATATTTTAAACCCATCTTCAATATAATTTTTTAAAAAACTGATGCAAACCCTATGAGCCCACAAGTAATAGAGTTGAAAAATGGGAGTATTGTATATTTTTGCAACATTATCAAATTTATGTGCAGTACTTTTTTCCATTTGCCTGATAAATTCTTTTATTTTACTGCATTTTTAAGATTTTGGAAAGGTAGCAGTTGGCAAGTGTTCTACCGCGGAAGCTGCCTGTCCGCGGTTTAAAAGCCGATTTTGGTTTTAGATTTATTTTCATCGGAAATAGTAAATTCTTTTACGCTCTGTTTGATTTTTTCGTCAAAATCTAAATACGCTCTTTTTAAAACTCTGCCCAAAATTAAATCAAAAATTCTTGAATTTAATTTTATCTGTTCGGGGGTCAAATTATCCGGAGTGTTTTTATCTTGCATTATTTTTTATCTTTTTTATCGTCAAGTGAAAACATTTCTTGGCCAATTTCGTATCCTTCGCTAAAACCAATTTTACCCTGTATAGATTTTTTGGCAAATTCGTAGGCTCCGCGAAGCACCTTATAAGAAAGAAAAAGCCCTGCGCCCGCTGAAACGCCAGCTACAATGCCAGTTGTTTTACCCGCTTTTAAAAGTGATTTAGTTTTAATTCCGCCCTCCTCGTCTTTCCAAAACTTTTTGATTAATTCTGCCCAAGCCGAAGAAATAACAGGATCTTCTGCATCTTCATTTTCAAGCTCTTTTACAGCATTATCAACAACCTGATCTGGATTTTTTTCTTCTGGTTCATTTTCCAGCATATTTTTATTTATAGATAAATTCTTTACCCGGTTAAATTTATTTATTATACACCCTCTGAAATTTTTGAAACAGTAAGTATAGGTGCAATACAAGGGCTTGACATAGAATTATAATTTGCTATACTTAAAATAGATTTATTATGAAAAAGACCCTGGTGAGGTTTCGTCCTTGTTGGGGGCTTTTTTTATAAATTCCATTTTATTTTTTACATCCTGTAAATAAGTTATAGGCACACCTGTCCTTTTTAATAAAATAGAACATTCTTTACTGGTTCTCGGTGCTAAAATTATTTTAATTTTTTTCTTTAAAATTAAAAACTTAACCAAACTTGCATAATCGCCATCACTAGAAACCAAAATTTGTTTGTCGCAATTATTTTCAAAAGCATCAATAGCAGATTGTAAAACTAAATTGGCATCACAATCCCCTTTTGGCTTTCCACTTGCCTCATAAATAACTTCTTTAAAAATTAAAGTAAAGCCAGCTTTTTGCAGGGAGACATATAAAAATTTCTGTTCGGGAATCATACCAATAAAGTAGTATGCCCTTGAAACGTGATGTTTATCAAGTAGCCATTTTCTAAATTTCTTAAAATCAATATTCCATCCAGAGCTGATTATTCCTTTATACAAGTTCGCTCCGTCAATATATGCAAAATTGTTTTTTTCTTCAGACATTTTTTAGTTTTAAAAGTGAAGAGAAAAAGTTAGACATAATCAAAAGATAAATTCTTTTATTATACACCCTCTAAAATTTTTGAAATAGTCAAGAGTTATCCACACCTGTCTGTCGGCAGAAATATAAAAAGTTCCCCAGTTCCGCTTTGCGGAACTGGGGAAAAGATTTTATTTAGAATAAAAAGTTTTATTGCTTATTCTTTTGACTTCCTGTTGAAAAAATGATTTTACTCCTTTCCATTGAACGCTCTTAATCATTTTTAGGCTTGCCTCTTTGTCGGCATCGTCAAAATAGTTTAGGCTTTTTAAAATGTGGGTCTTGTTTTGTTTTAAGGCTTGAAATTTTTTGGTCTAAGCCGGCGGGTCTAAGCCGGGCTTAGACCCGCCTAAATTTTATTCAAGAGTTAGATTATCTATTGATGCCCATATTCTGTTTTCTTTTCCGCGTAATATATTTTTTATAAAATCGTAATAAGACCTTGTGGTTGGAAAAAACTTTTTTAATAATCCCTTGTCAACGAGGATAGATTCCCTTTTATTTGTAAATTCAAAATGAGTGCTCCACTTATAGCTATCAACTTTTTCCCAGACTCTTTTAAAATTTTTGATGCCATCGTTTTTTAATTGTGGCTCGGCGAGTTGTGCAGGGTTAATGGCATTAATATAAGCTATCAAGTATTGCAATTGTTCGTCTGTTTTTACATGTACCGCCTTAAACCGTCCTTGAAATAAACTTCCAGGACGATCATATTTTGTAACAAAATATTTTGCATAGCTAGTGCCCAGCCTTTGCATAAATTTTGTGATGCCATTTTCTTCTAATTCTTGCAATAAAAAATGAAAATGGTTAGGCATTAAACAATCTGCGCAGATTTTAACTAAAGGATCTCGGAGGATTTTATTTTCTTTTGTAATTTTTTCTATATCAGCCAAAGTATATCCATTTTTATGTCTTTCTAAAAAGCCTATATTCAGTTTTGTTTTACTAAAATTAGAAAGATAAATCGCCTGTAGAAACCTATATCGGTCTCTGTCGCTGTTAAATATATTTTGTCTTCCATTTCCACGATTAAAAGCGTGGTAAAATTCTCCAGGCGTAAATTGTACTTTTCTTATTGGCATAATTTTTGGGTCTAAGCCCGGCTTAGACCGGGAAGTTATTGGAGAGGTTTTTCCAGTCTTCAATAGATAGCGTTTCGGCGCGCTGGGTTGGGTTAACGCCGTTTTTTTTCAGCCATTCTTCCACTTCTTTTTTGCTTAATTTCAGCGATTTTGATCCTTCGGCTCGGCTCAGGGCAAGTAAATTGCCTGCCAGTTGTTTTCTGGGTTGGGAAAAACCGGCTCTGACTATTTTAAAAAACAGGCTAGCAAATTGCGGGGTCGGACCCCGCAATTTGCTCGGGGTGATTTTGATTATGGCAGAATCTACTTTGGGAGCAGGCCAAAAACAATTTTTTGAAACATAAGAAATAATTTTTGGTTCAGCATAAAACTGCACAGACACAGAAAGCAAAGACATGTTTGGCGGTTTTGAGCATATTCTTTGCGCTACTTCTTTTTGCACCATTAAAACCATAAACTCTGGCTTATTTTCGGCTTCAAGAAATTTTCTTATTACAGGAGAGGTTATATAATAGGGAATGTTGGCGATTACCTTATAATTTGAAATTTGAAATTTGAAATTTGAAATCAATTTGAAATTATCAAATTTTAAAATATCGGCGTTTAGAACCTCTATGTTTTTATAATCTTTTAGGGTTTCTACCAAAATTGCGCACATTGTTTTGTCTTTTTCTACGGCAATAACCCTTTTTATGTTTTTTGCCAGTTCTTGAGTCAAGGTTCCAATTCCCGGGCCAATTTCTAAAACAGTGTCAGTTGGTTTTAAACTTGCGGTTTCAATAATTTTGTTTAAAACATCTTTATCTATTAAAAAATTTTGGCCCAAACCCTTTGCCGGCCTAGTTTCATATTTTGTAAGAAGTTCTTTTATATTTGTGGGAGAAGTTAAGTTCATTAAGGCATTATATCACAGGGGATAGATTGTGCATAAGATTCTTGACTGCGGATTATGAAAATGTTAAAATATCAGTAAGTTGTTAAAAATATTTAACAAAATAAAAGAAGCCTCAAAACGAGCCAATTTTAAGGGACTATTTAAAAACCCCTTGTTTTATTTCGGCCTTACAGCCGTTGTTTTGTTTGGAGTAATATATCTTGGTTGTAACAGCTTTGCGGTTTCTAATGGTTTGATTAACAGTAAGAACGCGTTTTTAAATTCTTTTTTAAAATTAGATAGCGCCAATAAAGGAGATCTTTTTTTCGGCCAGACACAGGCTTTGGCAATGGAAACTCCAGATTTAAAAATTGTGCAGGGTAATACTTTAGGAGGAGTTTCTACTACGCAAGTTTTAACGCCAAAAGTTTTGGGCGACATGCTGGGAACTTCTAATCAAGATAGAAAAGATGTTGTTGAATATAACGTACAGCCCGGAGATACATTGCAAACAATTGCCCAGAATTATGCAATTTCTGTAAATACTTTGCTTTGGGCAAATAGCCTGACAAGCTCTTCAACAATTAAAGTTGGCCAGACATTGGTTATATTGCCGATTGACGGAATTATTTATGTCGTAAAGTCTGGAGACACAATATCAGATTTAAGTAAAAAATATAAATCAAAAGTTGATGATGTGGTTGCTTTTAACGGGCTTTCAGACGAGGGCGATATATTTATTGGAGACGTTTTGGTTATTCCTGGAGGAGTTATGCCTCCAAAAGTAACCGGTCCTGTGCATGTTGAAGTTCCATTAGCTGATAATTTCTTTATTTTTCCAACTCAGGGGCGCATTAGCCAAGGACTTCATTATTATAATGCCGTAGACATTGCCAACAAATGTGGAACAGCTGTTTATGCTGCCGCTTCTGGCACCGTACAAAGGGTAAAATACGGCTGGAATTTTGGCGGAGGAAATTATATTACAATTTTACATTCGGGTAATGTTTCTACTTATTATGGGCACCTGATGACAATTTTTGTAAAACCAGGAGACAAAGTAAATGTTGGCGATAGAATTGCTTTAATGGGTGGGGGAACTGGCGCTGTGGGAGACGGCATTTCTACTGGATGTCATGTGCATTTTGGTGTTACGGGAGCCAAAAATCCTTTGTCAAAATATCCTGTTGGCACAGCAATAAATTTAAAATAAAATAAAAAAGCATATTTTTGCAATTCGGGCTGGCCGTGCCTGCCTGCCGGCAGGGGCTTGGCGGGCGTTGCAAAAATATGCTTTTTTATTTTAAAAGATTACCCTTTGCACTTCATGCAAAGTTTAGCCTCTGGCACAGCTCCCAGCCTTGCTTCTTCTATATCTTTTCCGCATTTTTCACAGACTCCGTATTTATTATTTTTAATTTTTTCTAAAGCTGAATTTACATTCCTTAATTTTAATTCTAGATTATGCTCAAGAGAAACAAGATTGTCGTACTCTTGCATTTCATCTGCCTCCTCTTCCATATTTCCATTTTCTCTGTTTGGATACTTTGCGTCCCAATTATGCTTTAAATCTTTATCTTCTGTAGCAAAACTTTTTAATTCTTTTTCTAAAGACTCTTTTTCTTTTTCTAATTTCGCTTTTAACTCTTCAATTTTTTTACTTTGCATTTTAAAATTTTTTACTATTATTTTTTATTTTCTTCGCTTGACTGTTCTTCGATATTTTGCATAAACTTTTTTCTTTGTTCTTCTTCGGCCTCAAACGATTTTTTCAGCTTTTCGCTTATAACGCCCTTTTTTATGGGGGCGGGTATGCCTGCCTGCGCAGGCAGGCCGGCCCATTGTTCCCTTTGAACTCTTTCATTCATTTTAGCATGTTCTTTTGATAATTCGGCCGAGCGCATTTTTTGCTCTTCTCGTAGACCCCTTCTTTTTTCTTCTTCTCTGGATATTACACCAGAATAGGTTCCTCTTAAAGAATTGTCAATATCTTTTATCTTGCCCTGCAAAACATTTTTTTCATTAAAAATGGTTTCTGAAAGTTGATCTGCGGCTTTTATTTGGTCTGTTATTGTTGCCAAATCTTTTTCTATTGCCCATCTCTTTTTTTCTATTTCCTGCCTTTGTTTTTCAAGGTCCGATCTTCTTGACTCCAAAGCCTTTTTTTCTGATGAAATGCCGCTAGAGCTTTCTTTTTCTTCAATATATTTTTGCTCGTTTTCAATCTTTTCTTCTTTTTCTATTATTGCTTTAAGTTTGGTTTCTTGGGCATATTGCAAAGACAAAAGCTTACTTTTTTGAAGAGCTATTTCAGGCTCTTTTTTTGTTTCTAAATCTTTTATTTGATCTTCTATTTTTACGCGCTCCGATTCCAAAAGAAAAATTTGCTGTTTTTCTCCTTCATCTGCATATTTTTTCAGGTCTTTTTCCGCCTCCCTTTCTTTTTGCGTGTTTTTGCCTAAAACTTCTTCTCTTCTTTGTTTTTCTATGTTCTCTTGAACTTTTTGTTTGATGGACTCCTGTTTTTGAGCAGCTTCTATTTGTTGCTCTTCAATGGTTTTTAACTTTGCTATTTTGTCCCTTTCTTTTAACGCATCAAACTCCCTCAACCTTTGAAGGTCTTTTCGCATTGTTCTGACCTCAGCTCTTTTCAAAAATTCTTTTACTTGTTGCTCGTCAGTTTCAGTTGTCATTTATTTTAGTTTCTGTATAAGAATAAAATATTTTCTTTATATCCCTAAAAATTAATTATTTTGTTATTTCAAAATTAACAATGTTTGATTTTTTGCCCAAGGGTTCTGCATAAACTTTATATACTCCCGGAGTAAGCTCAACATAATTGCATTCTGTTTCAATTCCCGAATATCTGCCAACTACTTTCTCCTGTTCCTACGTTGATACCAGAGCCTAAAGATTTTGGATCAAATTTGTTAACGAAGTACCCCCTATCTTTAATTTTTTTGGATTTTCGCCGTAAAAGAACAAGCCAGCTTTTGCTGAATCTGCTGATACAGAACCCTTAAAATCATCTGGATATTTAATTTCAAAAGTGTATTTAGTATTTGTATATGTTTTCCAACCGGCGGTTTCGGCAGTCTGAATATCTGGTTGAGGTTTTACTGTAAAATATTGATATACGAAAATTCCGCCAAAGGCAACAATCGCTACGGCAACAATAATTATTATGCCAATTAAGGTTGAAATTCCTTTTTGTTTTTGCATGATTTTTTTATTTAATTTTTTCTAAAACGAAATTTTTAATTTGTTTTGCAATACTTAAAGCAGTTTCGGCTTCTTGCCAGCTAAAACCTTCCGGAGCATCACCCGGATAGCGGGTTTCAATATAGTATCGATTTAACAAAGATATTTCTTTATGAAAATTTTCAAGCTCTGGAATAAATTCTTTTACTAATCCCGTTAACTTTATTAAATCATGCATTTTTTCAAATGGTTTTTCTTTAAAAGTTAAAAATCCTTTTAAATACTTTTCAACAATTTGATGCGAATGAAAGCACAAAACGCTTGCTCCAGCTTTTTCTTTTAAAATTGCATTTGAAGCAAGCTCTTCCTCGTCTGCTTTGGCAAACCATTCGGTTGCTAATTTTAGGTTATTTTGTTCCATATAATAATTTCCCCTCTTTAATGATTTTTTTAATAAAAAAATCTCCCAAAGATAATCTCTCTTCTAAATATTTTGGAGAATAAACTAATATATCTATTGGCATCTCTCTTTCAAATAAGCTTTCATCTATTTCTTGAGCTAATTTTCTTGATGACAATTCAGTTTTTTTTATAATCAGCAAATCAACGTCACTGTCTTTGTTTGGATTTCCCCACGCAAAAGAACCAAAAAGTATAATTTTTTCTGGTTTATATTTTTTAACAATTTTATCAACGATATTCTTAATTTTTTGTTCAGTTTTTTGCTCGATCATGTTTTGATTTTCTAATTGCGGGCTTTTGGCTTAAAGCCGGCCTCTACGGCAGATAAATTTATTCTGCCTAATTCGTCTATAGAAGTTACTTTTACAGGAATCACATCTCCTATTTTTACAACATCTTCCACGCCTCTAATTTTATAGGGAACTAACTGTGAAATATGCACCAACCCTGACTGTCCTCCTAAAATATCAACAAAAGCGCCAAAGTCCATAATTTTTCTGACAGTTCCTTGAAAAATTTCACCAATCTCAATCTCTTTTACAATTCCTTTAATCCAATTTGCGGCTTTGTCCACATCTTCTTGACTCTGTCCTGTAATGCAAACTAATCCCGAGTCTTCAATATCAATTGCCACACCATTGCACTCTTGTATAATTTTATTTATTACAGAACCTTTTGGTCCCACAACTTCTCCAATTTTTGCGGGGTTAATCATCATTGAAAAGATTTTTGGCGCATAAGGAGATAAATTTTTCCTTGGCTCTGGCAATTCTTTCTTTATTATATCAAGTATTTTTAATCTTGCATCTTTTGCCCTATTTAAAGCTTCTTCCATTATTTTTTTATCAATGCCGTCTATCTTAATATCCATTTGAATTGCGGTAATTCCATTTTTGGTTCCTGCTACTTTAAAGTCCATGTCTCCGTAATGGTCTTCCGGGCCTTGAATATCGGTTAAAACTTTATATTTTCCGGTTTCTTCATCTTTTGCCAAACCAATAGAAATTCCTGCCACAGGCTCTTTAATTGGCACTCCTGCGTCCATTAAAGCAATACAGGCAGCGCATACAGAAGCCTGTGAAGTTGAACCATTTGAAGACACAACTTCAGAAACAATTCTTATTGTATAAGGAAATTTTTCTACATCTGGAAGCATCGGCAATAATGCTTTTTCAACCAAAGCTCCGTGCCCGATTTCTCTTCTTTTAGGCCCTCTCATTGGGGCTGTTTCTCCTGAAGAAAAAGGAGGAAAATTATAATGGTGCAAAAATCTTTTTTTGCCCACAAATTCCATGCCTTCCAAAATTTGCTGGTCTCCGGGCCCGCCCAAAGTTAAAATTGAAAGCACTCTTGTAAGCCCCCTAAAAAATACTCCGCTTCCGTGGGCTCTTGGTAAAACCGCAACCTCGCAGGACAACGGCCTAATTTCTGTTGATTTTCTGCCGTCTGGCCTATGGTCTTTTTCAATTATATTTCTAATAATTATTCTTTTTATCTCCTTCTCAAAATAGGCCAATACCTGACCTGTTTTTCCCTGCCTGCCGGCAGGCAGGTTTTCCTCGCCAGGATATTTTTCTGCCAAATATTTTATAAGTTCTTCTTTTAAAACTTCGGTTGCTCCAAGATTTTTTTCTCCCTTTGGAGCGTTAGTAACCGCTTCTTCTAATTTATCGCCAAGCCATTCTTTAATTTCGTTTTCAATATCTAATTCAACAGCTGGCTCAAAAACATCTTTTGTTTTCCCAATTTTTTTGATTGCGCTAATCTGCGCCTCAATTATTTTTTTTAATTCTTTTTTGGCAACTTCGTAGGCTTGTAAAACATCTTTTTCGTCAACTTCTTTTGCTCCCATTTCAATCATATTTACCAAAATATCCCCGCCCCCTTCGGCTCGGCTCAGGGCAGGTCTTTCAATTGCAGACAAAGTTAAATCAAGCTCACTTTCTTTTCTTTGCGTATAGTTAGAATTAAAAACCCACTCGCCCTGAGCGCCAGTCGAAGGGTTTTTTGTAATTCTAATTGCGCCAAGCGGTCCGTTCCAGGGAATTTGTGAAGTTGCCAAAGCAAAACTGGCGCCAATCATGCCTAAAATGTCTGGGTCATTCTCACCGTCCCAAGACAAACAAGTTACAACAACTTGAACTTCTTTTTTAAAATCTTTTGGAAACAACGGCCTTATTGCGCGGTCAATCATTCTGCCGGTTAAAATTGCTTCTTCTGTTGGCCTTGATTCTCTTTTCATAAAGCGCGAGCCAAATATTTTTCCCGCAGCATAAAATCTTTCCTCGTATTCAACTGTTAGAGGAAAATAATCTATGTCGGGCCTTGAAAACGGGCTTAACACAGCGGTTACCAAAACCTCTGTTTCTCCGCAACTAACCAAACAAGAACCAGAGGCTTGCTCGGTCCAGTTGGTAGTCTTAATTGTAATTGGCTTCGAGCCAACCTTTATTTCAAACGTATCTTTTACTGCCATTTTTTTTGGCGAGAGCGAAGTACAAATGCATGCTTATTTCTATAAAAATTATAAAGATAAGTATGAATTAGTACGCCGCGCCTCGCAATTAATTATTTTTTTGAATCCGATTTCGGTTTTTGTTTCTCCATTATCGCTTATACAATATCCAATTACTCTAAGCGGCGATTTCGGATTTTTAATCTCTTTCAGTATTTTTAAAACTTTTTTTCAGCTTCTGAAGAATTATCGCGTGAAGATTTTTTTGATGATTTTGCCATAAATTTAGCGTAGCGATATATTATTCTTCTCATTCAGGTTAACATATGTTAACCTGCGAGGCCCTGCTTTTATGCTTTTTCGAGCGCGATTGTTTTGTTTTTACAATCCACCTCTGCTTTGTATCCAAATTTTGATAAAAAACTTATTCCAGCCAAGGGCAAGCCATCTGCTATCAAAACTTCCATATACTTTTTCTCGCCTTCCATATTTGCAAAAGCAAATGCGGTAGGGACATTAATTATTTGCCCGTTGGGAATTACTACTGGCAAGACGCCGGTTATTTTTAGCCCCAATTCTTCTGCCATTTTTTTAGTAATTTGTAGATACCCTGTAAAACCCGTGTCTAAAACTACAAAAGGAGCCTCAACATTTTGGCCCCATCCCACGAAAATTTGAATAAGAGGAGTGTTTTTAATAAATGTCCCTTTTATCATTATTTAAGATATAATTTGCTATGGTCTGCACAGAATCAAAACCTATTCTAACAATATAAAAAACTTTGTTTGGGTGTTCCTTTTTTGCCATTTCAACTGCTTCAACCGTGCTGTCTGCCAAAAAAACATCTTTGCTATCAACTTCTATTGCTAAATACTTGCCGTTTTGCGCCGGTTCATATTTTGATTTAATCTCTTCGTATATTTTTTGGCCTTCAGCACCTATTTTTTGCATATCTGCATTTTTCATTAAATCTCCGTCCATAAATTTATTTTTTAGGATTTATTATTATGATTAATCCTACCAAATTTTGCCTTAAAAATCAATTACTATTTCTTTAATAAAAATTTGAGGAGGCTCCGCAATTTATTATTTTACTTTTTTGAAAATATTTTCTTGTGGTTTCGGTTTTAATAAATTAGATTCCATTTTTTTCCATTCTACGGCTATCCCTGATTGGACAGGGGTTAAAGTAAACAAAACATCTCCTTTTTTCCATAATTTTGGCACCATAAAATCTATATCTTCTGAATCGGTATTATAAGAATCAAAAACAACATCCAAAGAATTTCCAATATTGTTTGCAGTAGCATTTATTCTTACCATTGTTTGGTAGCCATCCACATCAAGTCGCAGTTTCCATTTGCCTCCGTTGCTTGAAATAAAAAGAGAATATTCCCATACCTCATCCGGCGGAGCAAACTGTTCAAGTTGGTAATAGCCTTCCCAATTAAAAGCGTTTTGAGAGTTTGTCTCTGGCTTCGCAAAATACTGCCATGCAAAAATTCCGCTGGTAGCGACGATTAAAACAATAACTATTACAATTGAACCTAAAACTAGTTTATTCATTATTTCTTCAGTAAAAATTTGGGCAGGCCGTCGTCAAGGTCAATAAATTCATCGGCAACTTCAATTAGTTTTGCGGAAGTTGTTTTGCCAAACGCCATAACTTCCACTCGTTTTCCTTGGTTTTTTAAATATTCCACCAAAGCAATAAAATCTCCGTCTCCCGAGCACAAAATAATTACATCCAAGCCGGGAGCGGTTCTGATTGCATCAATTACAATGCCAACATCCCAGTCTGCTTTTTTGGCTCCGCCGTACCATTCCTGCAAGTCTCTTACCCGCGTTTCAATGCCAATTTTTCCCAAAGCATCAAAAAATGGCGCTTCCTCGCCAGTTTTTGTGCGCACAACATAGCCAAAAGCCCGAATAAACTTTCTTCCGGCTATTGCGTTTTTTAAAACTTCTTGGTAATTAACTTTTGCGTGGTAAAGATTTTTTGCAGAGTGGTACAAATTTTGAACATCAATTAAAACTTCAACTCTTTGTTCTTTTGGTTTTGGCTGCATGAGTTACTTTTTTAGTCCGATTTCTTTAATAATTTTGTTGTATCTTTTTTCGTCTTCCTTTTTTAAATAAGCTAAAAGCTTTTTTCTTTTAATAACCATTCCAATTAAACCGCGCTTTGAGTGAATATCTTTTGCATGTTTTTTCAAATGCAAAACCAGCTTGTCTATCTCTTTAGTAAGCAAAGCAATCTGAACATCTGAAGAACCGGTATCTTTATCATTAATACCTATTTCTTTTATTATTTTCGCTTTCTCTTTGGTTGTTAAACTCATAATTTTTTATTGTACTCTATTTTATTTATTTTGTAAAGCCTTGTGCCCCCAGAAGGAATCGGACCTTCATAGGCTGCTTAAGAGGCAGCTACTTTACCATTAAGTTATGGGGGCGTAAATTTTTATTAAAGAATGTTCCATGCGCCGGCATATCCAAGGGTTGTTAGAATAAAATTAATTATCACCCATGATCCAAAAGCCAATGCCATACCAATAATTGCAAGATATAAAGTTTGTTTACCCTTAGTTGCCAAACCGGGATTTCCAGCCGAAATTAAAATCATTATTCCTCCAACTATTAACATTAAGGTTGCCAAGGGGGCAACTATCATTGTCATTAAAAAGTTAAAGATTCTGCCCAGCATCACAAAAAAATTTGAAATAGTACAACTGCAAGTTAATCCGCATGGCACCAACCCAGTAGCGCTCGGATCGCCCGCGACCGAACAAGGAGGCATAGGAGGAGGAGTTTCATCCATCGCACCTTCAGCATACATTATTACCATAGGTAAAAACAGTAAAAATAATACAATAAATAAAATAATTTTTTTCATGTTTTTTTTGTGCCCTCGCCAGGATTTGAACCCGGAACGATCGGTTCGAAGCCGAGCATGATATCCAGTTTCACCACGAGGGCAATTTAATATATTTTACCGAATTTATTGAAAAAAAGCAAATACTAGGGTAAAATATATGTGGTGCCATAACATTAATCATGGCTTGATCGCTGCAATAAATTTGCGTAGGCAAAAACATTACAGTAGGTTATACTGAATAAATGCTAAAATGAAATCAGATACTTCAAAAAAAATTTTAGGATATTTGGTTTTTACGGGCATGATAACCATTGCCGCGACTTCACCGTTTTTTCTCCAACGTTTATTCAAGGTTATATTTAAAACGGATAGGTATAATAAAAAAACTTTTACCAATTCATTTAATTATTTGCGACGGAACAAGCTTATTACTATTGAAAAAAATAATCATGATATTAAAATTATCCCTACTGATAGGGGTTTGAATGTTATTAAAAAATATCGGGTTATGGAGCTTAAAATTTTGAGGCCCAGAAAATGGGACGGTAAAATAAGGATCGTGGCATTTGATATTCCAAACAAACAAAGAACGCAAAGAAATGCTTTTAGATATAAGCTTAAAGAACTGGGTTTTTATTCTGCTCAAAAAAGCGTATGGCTACATCCATTTGATTGCAGAAAAGAAATTAAAATTTTAGCTGATTTTTTTGGGTTAGGTGAAAAACAAATTAGCGTTTTTACTACTGAAAAGGCGGAAGGTATAGATTTGTTTAAAAAAATTAAAACCGCTTATAAATTATAAATATTTGTTATGAATGAAAGTTTTGATTATCTAACTGCAATAATTGTGCGTAGGCAAAAACATTGCAGTTGGTTATAATATCCCCAAGATCACAAGAATAATTAAATGACACACAAAATGAAAGAAACCTGAAAATTGAAAAAAAGTAAATAGTAAGATAGAATAAATAAAATATGGAAATTCCAAAAGAGATTAAAAATATTATGGATAGCCTTAAACGGGCTGGTTTTGAGGCATATATTGTGGGCGGATGCGTTCGTGATTTTTTAATGGAAAAAGAGCCCGCCGATTGGGATGTAACTACAAATGCCAAACCAGAAGAAATCCAAAAAGTGTTTCCAGATTCTTTTTATGAAAACAGTTTTTTAACAGTTACTGCCCGCACCGGAAGCTCTAAAATTCCTGAAGTGGAAATTACAACCTACAGGTTTGAAGCAAAATATTCTGACAAACGCCATCCTGACCAGGTAAAATACGCCAAAACTTTGGACGAAGATTTGTCGCGCAGAGATTTTACTGTGAACGCAATGGCAATGGATTTGAAAAAAAATATCATTGATAATTTTGCCGGGCAAAAAGATTTAAAAAATAAAATAATTAGAACGGTTGGAAGCGCAGAAGAGAGATTTGGGGAAGATGCTTTACGAATGTTAAGGGCGGCGAGGTTTGCAACCACGCTTGGCTTTGTTATAGAAGAAAAAACAGCAAATGCAATTAAAAAAAACAGCATTTGGCTTGAAGCAATTTCAAAAGAAAGGATTAGAGATGAATTTGTAAAAATAATTATGGCTGACCCTTCGGCGGGCTCAGGGCCTGCGGGAGGAATTGAATTATTGAGGGAAGTAAATTTGCTAAAATACATTATTCCAGAATTATTAGATAATTATGGAATAAGCCAAAACAAGCATCATATTTATGATTGTTATCAGCACGCGGTAAAGGCTTTAGAATACACTGCAAAGAAAAAATTTAATATGCATGTAAGATTGGCTGCTCTTTTACACGACATTGCAAAGCCAAAAGTAAAAACAGGCCAAGGGAAAAACGCAACTTTTTACAACCATGAAATTGTGGGAGCAAAAATGACATTTCAGATTTTAAACAATTTAAAATTTCCAAAGAAAGATGTTGAAAAAATTACCAAATTAGTAAGGTTCCATTTGTTTTATTACAATGTTGACGAGGTTGGCGAAGCTTCTGTAAGAAGGCTTGTAAAAAATGTGGGACCGGAGAATATGGAAGAGTTGTTGCAAGTAAGGCAGGCAGACAGAATTGGTTCTGGCGTTCCAAAAGCCGAACCTTATAAATTGAGGCATTTGAAATATTTAATTGAAAAAGTTTCAAAGGACCCAATTTCCGCTAAAATGTTAAAAGTAAATGGCGAGGATATAATGGAAATTTTGGAAATAAAGCCCGGTCCAAAAATCGGTCAGATGTTGGATGTTTTGCTTGGTTATGTTTTAGACGATCCTAAAAAAAATACAAAAGAGTTTTTAGAAAAAGAGGTTGCAAAATTAGGAAAATTAAGCGATAAAGAACTGAAGACTTTGGCAGAAAAATCAAAACAGGAAAAATCTGAAATTGAAACAAAACAAGACAAAATGACCAAGCAAAAATACTGGGTAACGTAAAATTCGGGGTGTAGTATAGAGGTAGTATGCAGACTTCGGGAGTCTGAGGCTTGAGTTCGATTCTCAACACCCCGACAAAATAATTATTAATGAAATAAATAATATGTTCTATAAATTTTCATTAGATTTTAAAATCACATTTTAATCTCAATTTTAATTTTATTAATATTAGTCATTGTTTTTATGTTTAATCCTTTCAAAAAAATATTAAATACGGAATCAGTTAAAATTTCTAAAAACAAGGCATTAGAGACTGTAGTTTCTGAGCTAAAAAATCAATATGGAGAAAATTACGATTTTTCGAGATTTAATATATCTGCTGTTTTAAAAAATGATGGCTGGCGTATAACTTATGAAACTAAAAATCCAGAGCCAACCGTAAATGGAGGCATCTCAAGTGGATTTGTTTATCTTGTTGATAAAACCAGCGGAAAAATTACTGATTTAGAGCCAACTATCATTTATCCATAGTAAATATACAGTCCGAGAACTGTTCTCGGACTGTATCTGGGCCTGTAGTAAAGTGGTATTACACCTCGTTCGCAACGAGGAAGCGGCAGTTCGATTCTGCCCAGGTCCACATTCGTAGATTTTGCTCCTCACTTTGTTCGGAGCTACGCGGCGCAAGCACCACAAAAAATAATATTATGCCAGTAGAAAAAACGCAAAAATCAATTACTTATCCTGAAGTAAAAATCAAAAATGTTTTGGGCGCTTTTTGGCACGGAACAAAACCTCAAAAGTGGAATTTGTTTTTATTGGCTATTCTTATGGTTTTGGCAAATATTACAAGCATAGTGGTGCCAATTTTTTATAAAAACTTTTTTGACGCTATTTCAGCCCCGGGAGATAAGGGCGCAATTGCGGGGCAACTGGTTACAATAATAATTCAAATAGCCGTTTTAAACGGATTTGTTTGGCTGTTTTATCGTATTGCGACACTGCTTAACAATTCATATCAAACAGGAACCATTGCAAGGTTAAAACAGCAATCATACGACTATTTAATGGAACATTCTTATAGCTTTTTTACCAATAATTTTACAGGTTCGCTTGTTCAAAGGGTAAACCGGTTTGCAAGAGCTTTTGAAACATTGGGCGACAGGTTGACATGGGAGGTGCTTCCTTTAATTGTTAAAATTATTTCTGTAATTACAGTTGTTTCTTTTATAAATAAATGGATTGCCGCGATCATTACTGGTTGGATTTTTGTATTTTTACTTTTTAATATTGTCTTTTCAAGATGGAAATTAAAATACGATATTCTGGTGGCCGAAATAGATTCAAAAACTACGGGCTACCTTTCTGACACAATAACCAACCAAAACACAATACAACTTTTTAACGGTTATAAATTTGAATCAAAAGGTTACAAATCGGTAACAAACGAACAAGCAAAAGCCACAAAATTCAGCTGGAATTTAGATTCTATAATGGAAGCTGGGCAAGGGTTTTTAGGGTTTTTAATCCAATTTTTGCTGTTTTATTTTGCAATCAAGTACTGGGAGCAAGGCTTGATAACAATTGGAGTTTTTGTTTTACTTGAAGTTTATATAATAAGCTTAATTGACCAATTATGGGGTTTTACCCGCGTTGTGAGGCAGGCTTATCAAGCATATGCGGATGCAAAAGAAATGGTTGAGATTTTACTTTTAAGCCATGAAATAAAAGATACACCGTTGGCTAAAGAATTAAACGTAGATAAGGGTGAAATTAAATTTGAAAATTTGAGCTTTAATTTTTACCCCGTTAGAAGTCAACTGCAAGAAGCGATTGCTAATCCAGAAGCAAATCAAACTTCTAACGGGGTTAACGAAACTCGGAAAGTTTTGGAAGATATAAATTTAACAATTAAGCCAGGAGAAAAAGTGGCGTTGGTAGGGCCGTCGGGAGCCGGAAAAACAACCTTTGTCAGATTGCTTTTAAGATTATATTCTGTCACTTCGGGGAAAATTTTAATTGATAATCAAAATATTGCCGAGGCAACCCAAGAAAGTTTGAGAAAAAATATTTCAATGGTTCCGCAAGACCCCATTTTATTTCACAGAACTTTGGCAGAAAATATTGCATATGGGAAGCGCGATGCTAAAATTGAGGAAATTGAAAATGCGGCAGAACTTGCCCACTGCGACGAGTTTATAAAAAATTTGCCTTATGGTTTGGAAACTTATGTGGGAGAAAGGGGAATTAAATTATCTGGCGGCGAGCGCCAAAGAGTGGCAATTGCGCGCGCAATTTTAAAAGCAGCGCCAATTTTGGTTTTAGACGAGGCAACTTCAAGTTTGGATTCGCATTCTGAAATGTTAATTCAAGATGCTTTAAATACCTTAATGAAAGGCAAAACAACAATTGTTATTGCCCATAGGCTGTCTACAATCCAAAAAATGGACAGAATTATTGTTGTTGACCAAGGAAAAATTATTGAACAAGGCAGTCACGAGGAATTATTGGAAAAAAATGGCAGTTTATACCGCAAACTCTGGGAACTGCAAGCCGGCGGATTTTTGAAAGAAGAAGATGAAGAGTTAGAAGAACCAGAAGAGGAGGATAGTAAAGAAGATGGCGAGGAAGTTAGTAACCCGGCCAAAATGATTAGCTTTTAATATTTTATGGACGACAAAATTTTTCAAAAAATAAAGGAAATTGTTGAAAAAGAAGAAAATTGTACAGATTCAGGGCATAATATAGATCACACTTGAGGGTTTATAATTTGTGCGTGAAATTGGCAGAAGGCTTGCCAGATGTGGATTTTGAAGTGTTAGAATTTGCCGCATTGCTTCATGATATTGGCGGGCAAAAAGAAATTCAGGATAAAACAGGAAAAACTGACCACGCTTTGGTTGGCGCTGAAATGGCTGCGCCGATATTAAAAGAATTTGGATTTTCTGCAGAAAAAATAAATAATATACAAGATTGCATTATTTCTCACAGATATAAAACAGAAAACCAACCCGAAACAATAGAGGCAAAAATTTTATTTGATGCAGATAAATTGGACGCGATTGGGGCGATTGGCGTTGCCAGGGCATTTGTTTGGGTTGGCAATAATAAGGCTGGCTATTATTTTGGTGGTTGTATTTTTTGTTTTAATTCCAATAATAATAATATCTTTTTTTTCAGGATAGTCTTTAAAGACTTTTTGGGAAAGCGGAAATTAGTAATAAAATTAGAGTAAGATGTAATTTTAAAAATAATATTATTAAATTCAGCCTATACGAAAATTTCACGATCGTGAGAATTGTGTATAAGCTTAAAAAATATGGAAAATGAAAATATAGGCGCAATGCCAAAGAGGAATATACCAAGGGATTTGTTTTTGCATCTTTTGGCAATTGTTACGCTTTATTGGTCTGCAATTAGTTTTGTGTCGTTAATTTGGCAGTTTATAAACAATTTTTTTCCGGATGTTTTGGACTATTACCAAACCAGTTATTCTTTAGGGCTTATCAGATTTTCGGTTTCCGCGATAATTATAGTTTTTCCGGTTTTTATTGTTATTTCATGGTATTTGAATAAAATTTATACAAAGGTAGCCGCAGTCAGAGAATCAAAAATAAGAAAATGGCTGCTCTATTTGACTCTTTTTATTTCTTCGCTGGTAATTATTGGCGACTTAATTTTTGTAATCAACACTTTTTTGGGTGGCGAGATAACAACGCGGTTTATTTTAAAAGCTTTATCAGTTATTTTAGTTGCAGGAGTTGTTTTTGGATATTATTTAGATGATGTGCGGCGCGACACGCCGACAAAACTGGCAAAATATTTTGCATGGGGGACAAGTGTTTTGGTTTTGGCAGTTGTTGTGGGAGCATTTTTTGTGGTTGGCTCGCCTAATTCAGCAAGATTGGTCCAATTTGACCAGCAAAAAATTGGAGATCTGCAAAATATACAAGGTCAAATTGTAAATTATTGGCAAAGAAAAGAAGCTTTGTTGGGCAGTTTGACTGATTTAAACGACCCAATTTCAAGTTTTAAAGTGCCCGTGGATCCGCAAACAGAAGCCGTATATGAATATAATATAAAAGATGCGGCGAACTTATCTTTTGAATTATGCGCAACATTTAACAAAGAAAACAGGGAGCCTGATTATCAAGGCAGAATTGCAAAACCTATTCCGCCAAACGGTGGCATTTATTCACAAAACTGGGACCACATAGAAGGCAGAGTTTGCTTTGAGAGAACAATAGACAAACAGCTATATCCCCCACTAAACAAAACAAAATAAGCTGTGGATAAGGTGTTAATAATGGTTGCAATATCTTGTGGATAATTGATGTGCAATGTAATATTGACAAGGGGGTTTTGTTTTGATATACTAATTAATAATCAAGAAAAGAATTATTTGTCCGTTTGAACACGGACTTTTTTACTAAGTAAAAAAGAAATCCGAAGTACGAAATCCGAAATCCGAAACAAATCCAAACGTTTTGAATTTCGGTTTGACCCGCAGGTCATCCCCGTAGGGTCATATTCGAATTTCGAGTTTCTTTGCAGAGCAAAGTTATGGATATAAAATCATTTCAAAGAGCATTAGCTCAAATTGCGGAGGAACGCGGCATTTCGCCGGAAAAAGTAATTGAAACAATCGAGGTGGCAATTGCCACTGCCTACAAAAAAGATTACGGCGAAAAGGGCCAGAAAATTAAGGCAAAATTTAACCCGGTGTCGGGCGATGTTAAGTTTTGGCAAATAAAATTGGTTGTAGATAACTCAATGCTTTATACCGACGAGGAAATTGAAGAAATGAAAGAAAGAAAAGAAATTCCTCAAGATGAAGATAGGGCCGGTGAAGAACCTCCTAAAAAATATGTTTTTAATGAAGAAAAACATATTTTAATTGACGAGGCTAAAAAAGATTACCCGAAAATTAAAGCCGGCGAGGAAATTGAAATTCCTTTGCAGGCCAAACAAGATTACGGAAGAATTGCCGCCCAGACAGCAAAACAAGTTATTTTGCAAAAAATCAGAGAAGCAGAAAAAGAAGTTATTTCTTCTGAATTTAAATCTAAAGAAGGCGAAATTATTTCCGGAATTGTGCAGAGAATTGAAGGCTACACTATTTTTGTTGATATTGGAAAAACCTTGGGAGTTTTGAACAGAGAAGAGCAAATTCCCGGCGAGTTTTACCGCCCCGGCCAAAGATTAAAGTTTTATATGTTAAAAGTTGAAGACAGTCCAAAAGGGTCTGTTGTTTTACTGTCTAGAGCTTATCCAAAATTGATTTCAAAACTTTTTGAATTAGAAGTTCCTGAAATTGCTTCGGGTTCTGTTGTTATTAAATCTATTGCCAGAGAGCCGGGGTTTAGAACAAAAATTGCGGTTGTTTCTGAAGAAGAGGGAGTTGATCCCGTAGGAAGTTGTGTTGGACAAAGGGGAACCAGAATTATGGCTGTTATAAATGAATTGGGCGGGGAAAAAATTGATGTTGTCGAATGGCAAAAAGACGAAAAAAAATATATTGCAAATGCTTTGGCCCCTGCTAAAATTGTTGAGGTAAAAATTGAAGAAAAAAATACAGCAAAGGTTTTTGTGCCAGAAGACCAGCTCTCGTTGGCTATTGGAAAAGACGGCAGAAATGTAAGACTGGCAGCCAACTTAACCGGCTGGAAAATTGATATTAAAACAATAGAAAAAACAGCTGAAGAAGTTGAGGCTGAAGAACCCGCCTCCGCTGAAGCGCCAGAAGAACCCGAGACAGAAAAGAAACCAAAAAAAGCAAAAAAAGAAAAATAAAAAAGTAATAAATTTTAAACCACTATGTATCATCCACCAGCAAAAGATATTATTCAAAAGCTAAAACAAAACGTTGTTGAAAATATTTCTTACGGAAAATACATAATTAACATTTTTTTTGAAAATGGAAATCAGTTGTCGTTTTCAGCGCCTTTTCGGTTTGGTAAAAAAGATAGTATTTCTGATTCGCCAATAAACAACTTTCCCATTGAAGAATTATATTTGGCGCGCATTCTCGGCTGCAGTATTGTTGACGCTACTTGCGAGGAAGACGGAACCCTCCATGTGTGTTTTTCTAATAACGACGCTATTGCTATTTATGCCAACAATGAAATGTATGAAGCTTACACTCTTTTAATTGATGGTCAGGAATATATTGTTTAATAATAAGATAAAAAAGTAATATTATTAAAATAAAAATAATATGAATTTAATATATTTTCCGATTTTAGTTTCGCTTTTTGCAATTGCATATGTCTATTTTTTGACAATGCAAATTAGAAAAGCGCCAGTTGCCAAAGATAAAGCTATAGCCATTACTCAGGCCGTGCAAGAAGGAGCAATGTTTTTTTTAAAAAGGCAATATAAAACAATAGCCGTTGTGGGAGTTATTTTGTTTATTATTCTTTTAATATTTTTGGGCTGGAAAGTAGCCATAGGATTTTTAATTGGAGCAGCCTTGTCTGGAGTTTCTGGTTTTGTGGGAATGTTAGTTTCAACTCAAGCAAATACAAGAGTTGCAGAAGCTGCAAAAAAAGGTTTAGGCAAGGCATTAGATATGTCGTTTAAGGGAGGTTTAATAACGGGTTTAATGGTAGTGAGCTTAGGCTTATTATCTGTTTCTGGATATTACTTTTTAACCGGATTAGAAGGTTTGGTGGCTTTAGGATTTGGAGCTTCTTTAATTTCAGTTTTTGCCAGAATTGGCGGAGGAATTTATACAAAAGCTGCAGATGTTGGAGCAGACTTGGTTGGGAAAGTTGAAAAAGGAATTCCAGAAGATGACCCAAGAAACCCGGCAGTTATTGCAGACCAGGTTGGCGACAATGTTGGAGATTGCGCCGGCATGGCAGCTGATATTTTTGAAACTTACGCAGTAACAACAGTTGCCGCAATGATTTTGGGAGCTTTGTTGTATCCAAGAGCAATCCAGTTTGTTATGCTCCCTTTAATTTTAGGATCTGTTTCAATTTTAACATCAATTATCGGAAGCTTTTTTGTGCGGCTTGGACCTGCCCTGAGCGGAGCAGAAGGGAATGGACAAGGGATTATGGCTGCAATGTATAAAGGATTAATTGCTTGCGTGGTTTTGTCTGCAATAGCATTTTATCCGGTTATTTCTAATTTAATGGCAGGCCAGGCAATTTCTGTAATGAATCTTTATTTATCAACAATAGTCGGCTTGGTAATTGCAGCCGGAATGTTTGTTATTACCGAATATTACACTTCAAAAAAATATGGCCCGGTAAAATCAATTGCAAAAGCTTCTGAAACCGGCCATGCAACAAATATTATCAGGGGAATTGGTTTGGGCATGCAGTCTACCGCATTTCCTGTTTTATTAATTGCTTTTGGAACTATTATAAGCTTTCAATTGGCTGGAATTTACGGCGTAGCGCTTGCTGTAATGGCGATGTTATCTATTTCTGGAATTGTTGTGGGCGTTGATGCTTACGGACCAATTACAGATAACGCCGGAGGAATTGCAGAAATGGCTGGAATGCCCGAAGATGTCAGAAAAATAACAGATGCGCTTGATGCAGTAGGCAACACAACAAAAGCCGTAACAAAAGGTTATGCAATTGCTAGCGCCGGCCTGGCTGCGCTGGTTTTGTTTTCTGCATATTCTGAACAGGCCGCAACTGTTTTTGCTTTAGATAATCCAAAAGTTATTGCAGGATTATTAATTGGGGGATTGTTGCCATACCTTTTTGCCTCGTTTTTGATGGGAGCTGTTGGAAAAACAGCAGGAAAAGTTGTTGAAGAAGTGAGGCGCCAGTTTAAAAATATAAAAGGTTTAATGGAAGGAACTGCAAAACCAGAATACGGAAAATGCGTTGATATTGTTACAAAGGCTGCCATTAAAGAAATGATGGTTCCGGCATTAATTCCCGTTGTTGCTCCAATTCTGGTTGGTTACTTTTTAGGAGTTCAGGCACTTGGGGGATTGTTAATTGGTTCAATTGTTACAGGTTTATTTGTGGGTATTTCTATGACAACAGGTGGAGCTGCTTGGGACAACGCAAAAAAATATATTGAGGGCGGAGAATTTGGAGGCAAAGGTAGTTTTGCGCACGCGGCAGCAGTCACCGGCGACACAGTCGGCGACCCCAGTAAGGATACTGCCGGACCAGCAATCAACCCCATGATTAAAGTCCTCAATATAGTTGCACTCTTAATCGTCGCATTCTTAGTTTAAGATGATTCGCACCTATGCATAGGTGCATAGTAGCGTTGTTATTGCGAGGAGCATAGCGACGAAGCAATCTTGAATAATTTTATTATAAAAAATAAATTTATGGGAAAGGAAAGGCATAGAGAAGTGCCGGCATCATATGCGGTTTTATTAAAAGACGGCAAGGTTTTACTTTTGAGGAGGTTCAATACGGGTTACGAAGATGGAAGATACAGTTTGCCCGCGGGGCATGTAGACGAAGGTGAAAGTTTTTCACAATGCGCAATACGAGAAGCAAAAGAAGAAATTGGGATAAATTTAATGCCCGAAAATTTAAAATTTGCGCATTTAATGCATCGGCTTTCTGATCCGGAACGGGAAGGTTTACGCTTTAGGATAGATGTTTTTTTTGTTGTTGAAAATTGGCATGGCGAGCCAAAAATAATGGAGTCCGATAAAAGCGATGACTTGTCATGGTTTGATCGCGACAAGTTGCCCGAAAACACAACTCCGTATATAAAAAATGCGTTAGAATGCATAAAAAATAAGGTTTTTTACAGTGAATTTGGCTGGAAATAAAATTTTAGGATAAATTTGTAGGGTTTGAAGGAAAGACAATGGATACTTGTAATTCTGCGGTCGCAGAAATTGGAGTATCTGTAAGGGTTTGACAGAGGGTTTGGCAGGCATATAATAGAATCGTGTGAATATAAAAAAATGCGATTTGTGCAAAAAAGAGATAAAAGATAAGCAGGTATTGGTAAGTATTGGATATTTGAATGATGCGGAATTATGCTAAAAGTGTGGTTTACCGATTATAAAATTTTTGAAAAAGCATAAATTTATAAAAGAAGAGAAAAATATAATTAAATTAAGTTGAAATGGAAAATGGCAATATAAAAAATATAACGACCGATGAACTTGCAGTTTTAATAAATAATGGATTTAACGGAATGGAGAAAAGAATGAGTGAAGGATTTAAGGGTGTTAATGATAGATTAGATAAAATTCAGAACGATAAAATAGAAAATTTGGAAAAGAGAATGTAGAAAATTGAGGAAGCGTTGGTCATAAAATAAATTATATTTATAAAAAGGTGCACACAGCGCCTTTTTGCGTAGAGAGCGATATTGATTTATTGAGAAAAAAAGATTAAAATGGGCGATATATCGCTACGCTACGTAAACTTATGAAAATAAATTCAAAAAAGTTAGAGAAAAGCCAAATTGAAATAGAATTTGAGTTGACGCCCGAAGAATTTCAGGAGCATTTTAATCATGCTTTAGAACACTTAAAGCATCATGTAAAAGTTGACGGTTTTCGCGAGGGAAAAGCTCCAGCCAGCATGGTTGAAGAAAAAATAAAACCAGAAGTTTTACTTATGGAAGCTGGCGACCATGCCGTACATCATGTTTATACAAATTATGTCAGAGAAAATAATTTAGAGCTAATTGGCCAGCCAGAAGTTTCTATTATTAAAATTGCAAAGGGAAATCCGTTTATTTTTAAAGCAAAAATTACTGTTTTGCCAGACGTTGAATTGCCAGATTACAAAGAAATTGTAAAAAAAGTAAGAAAATCCTTCGACGCGGCTCAGGGCGGGGAAATTTCTGTTACAGATCAAGAAGTTCAGGATGCTTTAAATTATTTGCAAAAAACCAAGGCAAAATTCACTTTGAAAAATGATGTTGCCCAAAAGGGAGATTTTGTGGAGATAGAATATTATAGCCCGCAATTAGATCAAGGAAAAGCCGCCCCACAGAGTGGGGCGAGCCTCGCCCCGAAGGGGCGGGAAGCCAAAGACAGGTTTATTTTGGGTGAAGGCGGAATGATAAAAGATTTTGAGGAAAATGTGGTAGGAATGAAAGCCGGAGAGGAAAAAGAATTTTCAGTAAAATTTCCGGAAAATTCTGTAAGAAAAGATTTGGCAGGTAAAGATATTGTTTTTAAAGTAAAAATGGTTTCCGTACAAAAAATGGAATTGCCAGAAATTAATGATGAATTTGCAAAACAGCTTGAGAGCCTGCCTGCCGGCAGGCAGGCTTTTGACACATTGGTTGCTTTAAAAGCCAGCATGAAAGAAGGAATGACAATAGAAAAAAAGGAAGAAGCAAAACAAAAAAACAGAGGCGAAATTTTGGAAAAAATTGTGGAAAAATCAAAAATAGAAGTTCCAGAAACCATGGTAAAATATGAACAAGAAAGACTGTTTGAAGATTTAAAAAATAAAATTACGCAGACTTCAAAAGCTACTTTTGAAGAGTATTTGTCAACAATAAAACAGACAGAAGAACAAATAAAAGAAACCTATCAGAAAGAAGCTGAAAAAAGAATTAGAAAATTTTTGGTTTTGCGCGAAATTGGCAAAAAAGAAAATATTGAAGTTACAGACGCGGAAGTTGAAGAAGAAGTAATAAAATCTATAAAAAATTATTCTAAAGAGGATTTAGCTAAAATTGACATTAACCAATTAAAAGAGTATACTAAGGGTGTAATTATTAACGAAAAAATATTTAAAAAATTAGAAGAATGCCAATAGTACCAACTATTGTAGAAAGAAATCAGCGCGGTGAGCGCGCATACGATATATTTTCAAGGCTTTTAGAAGAGCGTATTGTTTTTTTGGCGGGTTCTGTCACAGATATGAATGCTAATGTGGTAATTGCCCAGATGCTTTATTTAGCATCTAAGGACTCAAAAAGAGACATAAAGCTTTACATTAACAGCCCCGGAGGTTCAGTTACAGCGGGGTTAGCAATCTATGACACAATGCAGTTTTTAAAATGCCCTGTTTCCACTATTTCTATAGGTCTTACGGCCTCAATGGCAGCAGTTCTTTTAGCAGCAGGAACAAAGGGAAAGAGATTTGCCCTTCCTAATGCTGAAATACTTCTGCACCAAGTTGCCGGAGGCGCCCAAGGGCAGGCAGCAGACATTGAAATTACTGCAAAGCAGATTGTTAAGATGAAAGCCAAGCTTAATGAAATTTTGTCTGTTCATGCGGGTCAGCCAATTGACAAGGTAGAAAAGGACACTGACAGGGATTTTTATTTGACAGCAGAAGAGGCCAAAAAATACGGCCTAATTGACGAGGTTATAGGAATCACTAAAGACAAAAAGTAGCAAGCTTAGATTTTAATTATCGTATTCGCAACTCACCGCGCTGAAGGTGAGTTTTTTTATAAATAATCGCTCGGCAATCAAATTTTTTATCCGGCTATGAGTCACTTTGTGTACTCAGGCCTTCAAAAAGTTTATTGCCTCGCTTAAAAATTTATGGATCAAACAATTTTATTAGTAATCATAGCTGCAATATCGATGGCATCCGGCTCAATTTTGGGCTATTATGTGCGTCAATCAATTGCAAAAAGAAGAGCAGGAACGTTAGAGGCAAAGCTTGAAAAAAGAGTTATACAGGTAAAAGAAGAAACAACAACTCTTATTAAAAAATCAGAAGTCAAAGCCTCAGAAATTATAAACAAAGCGCAAAAAGAAGTTGATGACAGGCGAAGAGAATTTTTAAAGGCTCAGCAAATTTTACTAGACAGAGAAAGTTTGTTAGACACAAAAATATCTGCTTTTGACCAGAAAGAAAATGAAATAAAAGAAAAAGGAGAAAAATTAAAAGTAATAAAAGAAGAGCTAGACAAATTAAGAAGCGAGGCTGAAGATAAATTAGAAAAAGTTGCGCATCTTTCAAGAGAAGATGCCAAAAAAGAGCTGTTGGCTTTAGTTGAAATAGAATACGAAAAAGATATTTTAGAAAGAATTAAAAAGTTAGAAGAATCAGGGCAGGAAAAGCTTCAGGCAAGAGCCAAAGAAATAGTTGCTTTGGCCATTCAAAAGTGCGCAGTTTCACAGGCCCAAGAACTGACAACTACGACAGTTTTGTTGCAAAATGAAGACATTAAAGGAAGAATTATTGGAAAAGAAGGAAGAAATATAAGAACTTTTGAAAAACTGACCGGAGTTGAATTGATTGTTGACGAAACTCCAGAGTCGGTGGTAATTTCTGGGTTTAACCCAATTAGAAGACAAATTGCAAAAATTGCCTTAGATAAACTAATTCAAGACGGTAGAATTCAGCCAGCTAAAATTGAAGAAAAAGTTGAAGAAGCAAAAATAGAGGTTGCAGCCAAAATAAAAGAAGCCGGCGATAAAGCAGTTTACGATGTTGGAGTAATTGGATTGAGCGATAAATTAATCCAAATTTTAGGCAGATTGTATTACAGAACATCTTATGGTCAAAATGTGCTTTTGCACTCAATGGAAGTTGCGTTAATTTCTGAAACAATTGCAGAAGAATTAAAAGCCGATACTAAAGTTGCAAAAAGGGCCGGTTTGCTTCATGACATAGGAAAGGCAATTGACCAGCAAGTTCAAGGTTCTCACATTGAAATTGGAATTAAAATTTTAGAAAAATTTGGCGAATCTGAAGCTGTTATTAAGGCAATGAGAACCCACCATGGCGACTATCCGGTGGAATCTTTGGAAGCCTCAATAGTTACTGTGGCGGATGCAATTTCAAGCTCAAGGCCTGGGGCAAGAAAAGACACCTTAGAAAATTATTTGCAGAGATTAAAAGATTTAGAAGACCTTGCCAATAAGTTTCCGGGAATTGATAGAGCTTATGCAATTCAAGCAGGCAGGGAAATTAGAGTTTTTGTAAAGTCTGATAAAGTTGACGACTTGGGGGCTCAAAAAATGGCAAGACAAATTGCAGAAAAAATTGAGGAAGAACTCAAATATCCCGGAGAAATTAAAGTTACGGTTATACGCGAAAACCGCGTTGTAGAATACGCCCGATAAAAAGTTTTTCTCGAAAAAATAGGTGTCGGACACCTATTTTTTTGTGAGAGAGTCGATTATGGTTTTGAGAGCTTCAGATTCTGGCTTGGTTATGTTTTTTGGGATTAAAAGCGTGGCTTTGGAATTAGAATCTAGAGCAAGTTCTATTTTATGCACATTGTCCACAAGGGTGTTAGTTGGTAAAGATAAGGCTTTATCTTTTTTATCTTTGCCATTTAACAGGGGTGTGGATTGTCGCTTGTTAACTGTCCAACCCTGTATTTTACCCGGATTAGCGCCGTATTTTTTATAGTCGTTTATTATTCTTAAAAGTCTTGCTTTATAAGTGTTTAGAGAACCAATGTTTTTATTTTTGTTATTGCTAACAACGCTTATGAATATCTCTTGTATTCTATCTTTTACCACATCAACGGATCCAAGTTCCTCTTCATTAAGTTCTTTGCCAAAAATTTTAAGGCTAGACTTTAAATTATTTACCACGCTTTCTGTATATTTTCTATTGCTTTGCGCCAGACCTACAAAGTCATATAAATCGCTAAATTTATTCACCCCGTTAGAAATTGTTTTATATAATGAGAAATTAACTTCAACAACTTCTTAATTGTTATAACCCCAAATTTCTAACGGGGTTCATGTTATCTTTTATTTATCTTTATATTATCTCATTTTATCAAAGATAAAAAAACAACTCAATAGTATGAGTTGTTTTTTTTGGAGCAGGTAGGGGGAGTCGAACCCCCCTCATCAGCTTGGAAAGCTGAGGTAATACCGATATACGATACCTGCATTGATTTAGTCTGTGTCGGGGTACTCGGATTTGAACCGAGACTAAATCGTCCCAAACGACTCGTGCTACCGTTACACTATACCCCGTTGCTATAGATTGTATCACAAAGTGTGGATAACCTCAATATATTTGCATTTTTTATTGTGGTATAATTGAAAAACATGAAAATTGACGCAAAACAATTAGAAACTTTTCTTTTAGATGCAAAATTGGTTACCAAAAAACAATTTGAAGATTCTGAAAAAAAGAGCCAAGATTTAAAACAAAAAATTGGAGATGTTTTGGTTTTAGCCGGCATTATCACAGAAGAGCAATTAAAAAGCGCAGAAGCTTATTTATTGGGCATTCCATTTATGAATGTAGAAAGCGAAAGCATTCCTCCAGATGTTCTAAAAATGATTCCCGAATCAATTGCCAGAGCTAATAATATAGTCGCCTTTAAAAAGAGGGGAAACAATCTTGAAGTGGCCATGTTAGATCCTGACGATTTGCGGACTATTGAATTCATTAAAAAGACTGCGCCTTTTTTAAAAATTCTTCCCAGATTAACCACTCCGGAAGGAATTAAAAGCGCATTGCAACAATATCAAAAAACTTTAGAAATTGAATTTGGAGACATTATAAAAAAAGAAGCCAAAGATATAAAACTTAAAAGGGGAGATGAATTTGGAGAACAAACTGCGGAACAATCAGAAGATTTGAAAAAGGCCGCTCAAGAGCTTCCGGTCATAAGAATTGTTGATACTTTAATGAAACACGCCATTTTACAAAGAGCTTCAGACGTTCATATTGAGCCGTCGGAGGACGGCGTTATTGTGCGATACAGAGTTGACGGAATATTGAAAGATGTAATGATTCTCCCAATCTCAGCGGCAGCAGGCGTTGTTGCCAGAATTAAGGTTCTTTCTAATCTAAAACTTGACGAGCACAGGCTCCCCCAAGACGGCAGATTTAAAATTGAGTCTGAAGATTTTAAATATTCAATCAGAGTTTCGGTTTTACCTGTTTTCAACGGCGAAAAAATTGTAATGAGGCTTTTGGCAGAAGGCTCAAGGGCTTACACCCTAGAAGGTTTGGGTTTGACCGGAAAATATTTGGAAATAGTCCGCGATAATTTGGTAAAACCTTCGGGAATGATATTAATTACCGGTCCCACGGGTTCTGGAAAAACTACAACCCTGTATGGAATGATGGAAATTTTAAACACTCCCGATGTTAATATTTCTACTGTTGAAGACCCAATTGAATATAGAATGCCAAGAATAAATCAAACCCAGGTTAATTCTAAAATAGGACTGACATTTGCATCGGGGTTGCGATCTTTGGTTAGGCAGGACCCGGATATTATTATGGTTGGTGAAATTAGAGATTCAGAAACAGCAAATTTAGCTATTAACGCTGCTTTAACCGGCCACCAGGTTCTTTCTACTCTGCACACAACAGAGGCCGCTGGAGCCATACCAAGGCTTATAGATATGGGATCTGAACCATTTTTAATTTCGTCAACTTTAAATTTGATTATTGCCCAAAGGCTGGTTAGAAAATTTTATGGCCCAAAAGAAAAATATAAACTAACCGTTGCTGAATTAAAAAATATAGCTAAATATTGCGACCTAGACAGGATTTTAGCAATTTTAAAAGAGGAAAAATTAGTCAGCCCGAAAGCTGAAATGGAAGCCATTGAGTTTTACCGGCCCAAACCCTCAAAAGATGTTCCTGACGGATATCAGGGAAGAATTGGAATTTTTGAAGTTCTGCCGGTAACCGATGCAATGAAAGAATTAATTGTTAAAAAAGCAACCTCAAAAAACATAACTGACCAGGCAATAAAAGAGGGGATGCGGACAATGATTGAAGACGGATTTGTAAAAGTTGTCCAGGGCATTACTTCATTAGAAGAAGTTTTAAGGGTTATTACAGAATAATTTTCAATTATGGATAACAGTTTTACGGAAAATTTGATAACTTATAACAATGAAGCGGTACTAAATATAGAAAGCACAGCTACATTTTTAGGTATTTCAACTGCCACAGTTAAAAATTGGGTTAAATGCGGATATCTACAAACTTTTGGTGAAAATACAAAGTATTTTTTTCATAAAAAAGATATCGAAGATGTAAAGTTTAAAATTTTTAATGGCGATTTAAAAAAATTAAACAAAAGGGCGAATAAAACGGGGGCTGACAAGACTTTTATTCCCGATGAATATATGCAAGACAAAACTAGTTTTGAAAATTTAAATTCTATTGTTAATTTTGTAAAAAACAATAACATAGAATTACTTCCCGCCCTTCTACTCGTAACTTTAAATTTGCTTAAGCGGGAAAAAATTATTTCTACAGTAACTATTTATGATGTTATCCAAAAAAAAGAGTTATATATCACAAACGAGCAAATCCAAAAAGAAATAAAAATATGGTTTTCAGAAGTTAAGGATGGAGCGATAAAAAAAACTTTTTCTTTTTTACTTGATTGTAATATTCCGAAACAGAGAGATGCTCTTGGTTTTTTATACCAATCTCTTTTGAACGAGGGGGAAAAATCTCAAAGTGGTTCATATTATACCCCATCGAATATAGTTGATGAAAGCATAAACGAGTATGTAAAAAAAGATTCAAAAGTTCTTGATCCTTGTTGTGGTACGGGGCAATTTTTATTAGCTTTTGCAGATATTATTGATAATCCTTTAAATATTTATGGAATAGATTTTGATCAAATTGCAGTTAGGATTGCTCGCCTCAATATTTTAATAAAATTTAGGAATAAAAATTTTAATCCCAATATCGTTTGCAAAAATACTCTTTTTGATATTGGAAATTATAATTTATTTAGTTCAAATAATAAAGATATAAAAGATTTTGATGTAATCGCAACAAATCCTCCTTGGGGTGTTCACTTTTCACAGCAGGATTCCGAAAGATTAAAGAAGTTTTATCCAATGATAGCATCCCTTGAATCATTTTCTTATTTTCTTAAAAAAGGTATTGATTTGCTTAAAAATGAAGGGGTAGTTTCTTTTATTTTACCAGAATCAATTTTAAATGTAAAAACGCATAAAGACATCAGAGAGATCATTTTAAAAAATACTCAAATTAAAAAAGTTGTTTACCTTGATAGGGTTTTTAAAAATGTTTTTACGCCGGTTATTAGGTTAGATTTAAAGAAGGGTAAGAATATAAATAATAACATCCAAATTTTGAAAAAAAATGGAAAATATAATATTGAACAATCAAGGTGGCTAAATAATCGCGATTTTAATTTTAATATTCATATAAATGGATTTGATGCTAAAATAATAGATAGTATATACAAAATAAATCATACAACCCTTGAAAATAGGGCGGACTGGGCATTAGGGATTGTAACCGGAAATAACAAAAAATTTATATCAAATGAAGATAAAAAAGGATTCGAACCGATTTATAAAGGTAAGGATATTAAAAGATTTATTTTAGAAAGTCCATCAAGTTTTATTTGCTTTACTCCAGAAAAATTCCAACAGGTGGCACTAACAGAAAAGTATCGAGCAAAAGAAAAATTGATTTATCGCTTTATTTCAAATAATTTAGTTTTTGCCTATGATGATAAACAACGATTGACGTTGAACAGCGCGAATATCGTAATTCCAAAAATTCCAAATTATCCGATAAAAGTGATTGCTGCTTTGTTAAATTCTTCTCTATACCAATTTATATTTCAAAAAAAATTTTTTAGCATTAAAATTTTACGAAGCCATATTGAACAAATGCCATTACCACTTTGGTCAGATGAAATTTTTACTGAAATTATAGAATTAGTTAATGTAAATATTAAAGATAGAAACAATTTTGAAAAATTAGATAATTACATTATGAAAAAGTTTGATTTATCAAACGAAGATAAAAAATATGTTATTAAATTTAATAAATAGTTTATGGAAAATTTGAAAGAAGAATTAGAAAAACTAATTGAACAATTGCCAATTAATGATAAGGAAAAGATGAAAAATAACTTAAGAGAGCTGATGTCAGTTTACCCCTTTAATGAATACGAATATATTATTTCAAATTTATTGGGTTTAGACAAAATAAATTTAGCAGATTATTTAAAGATTAGAGAGGAGTATTTAGCAAGGAATGAATATCTGCATATTTATGAAAAATATGGGTCACCGACAGCTTTTGGAATCACATGGGCACAATCGCATATTCATGCCATCATTCCTGAAATGCAAAAACCCACAAAAAAAGACCGCCCTGATTTTGATAACGAATACGACTTTTTTTATAAATACAAGAAAAATTTTATTAAAATAGAAGTAAAAGCTTCTAGGGCGGTTGATGCCGGAAGTAATGGAATTCTAAAAAACCATTTGATATGAATTTTCAACAAATTAAACCGAACAGTTGCGATGTTTTTATTTGGGTTGCTGTTTGGCGAGATGTAATTAAATATTGGGTAATTGCTTCAGAAGATATAAAAAATAATAAATATTATTCGAAAGGACAGCATAGGGGCAATACCGGAGAAGGTCAACTTCATTTGAATCATGACAATATAAAAAAATTTAAAAAATATGAAGTTCAACCTAAAGACCTATTAAATAAAATTATTAAAGCTTACAAAAATAGTAATAAATATGCCAATTTATAACTATACGGCGAAATCTTTTGACGGCCAGACAAAAAAAGGGGTTATGGCCGCTAAAGATATAAAAGAACTTTCTCAGGATTTAAAAAAAGAAGGCCTGATTTTAGTTAAAGCCGACTTAGATGCTAAAAAAAGAGTAAATTTTTTCAAAATTTCCTTATTTTCTTTCGGGGTTTCTTTAAAAAATAAAATAATGCTTACCAGAAATCTATCAATTATGGTTTCTGCCGGCCTTCCTTTCACTAAAAGTTTTTCTATTTTGGCAAACCAATCAAAAAACCAAGAATTTAAAGAGGCGCTTTTGGATATTAGAGACGAAATTAGCAAGGGACAGAACATTTCTAGCGCTATGGCAAAATACCCCGATATTTTTTCTGAACTGTTTCAAAATATGGTAAAAATTGGCGAAGAGTCGGGAACAATGGAAGAAATTTTGAAGGTTCTAACTTTGCAAATGGAAAAAGAACACCAATTAAAATCAAAAATTCAGAACGCAATGATTTACCCCATTATTATCATGGTGGTAATGTTTGTTATTGGGGTCATTATAGTCACTTTTGTTCTTCCTAAATTAAAAGATTTTTTCAGTGGCATGAACACTGATCTTCCAATATATACAAAAATTTTAATCGGCTTTGGGGAATTAGCGTCAAATTATTGGTATTTGTTTTTATTATTTTTTATAATTTTATTTGGTGGAATTTTTTTGGGGCTAAAAACAAAAGCCGGAAAAAAAATAAGAGATACTATTTTAATAAAATTGCCATTTTTTAACTCGCTTGTTAAAAAAAGCAATTCAGCTTCATTTATAAGATCTTTAGCTTCGCTCACCGCGGCTGGCGTTCCGCTGGTTAGGTCGTTAGAAATTACTTCAAATGCTTTAAATAACTTTTATTTTAAAAAAGCCCTTAAAGAGGCTTCAGAAAGAATTAAAAAAGGAGAAAAGATGTCTAGCGCGTTAAAGCCCAATCAAGATATTTTTCCTTCAGGAGCTATTGAAATAATTGAGGTTGGAGAAGAAACAGGAAAAACCTCAGTAATTTTGAAAAAATTGGCGGGTTTTTATGAAGACGAAGTCATTGCCGCCGCTGAAGGGCTGTCGGCAATAATTGAACCGATGCTCATAGTTTTTCTCGGTCTCGTAGTTGCTTTCTTTGCATTTTCGGTTATTGAGCCGTTATATTCGGGTTTGGGCAATATACAATAATAATGTTAAAAAAATCTGGATTTACTATAATTGAGGCTGTTGTGGTTATTACAATTTTAATTGTTTTAGCAGCAATACCTATTACCGATTTTGTTTTTTTACAGAAAAAAAGCGCCCTAGATAATAGCGCGCAGGAATTTATTGGAACAATAAAAAGCGCTCAGAATAAAACTTTGGCTTCAGAGTTTAGCGGTCAATATGGAGTTTATTTAAATACGTCGGTTTCCCCTAATCAATATACATTATTTAAAGGGGTTAGCTATACGTTGCGAGAAATTTCTTTTGACCAAGTTAATTTTTTGCCGGACGCAATAGAATTTTATAGCATTAGTTTGGGCGGAGGCAATGAAATAATTTTTGATAAAATAACCGGCGCGACAGAAAATCAAGGAAACATTTCTTTAAGAGTAAAAACAGACGCAAGCCAAAATAAAACTGTTTATATATCAAATTACGGCGTAGTCAGTTTAAACCCGGCCCCGACATCTTTAGATGAAAACAGGGTAAAAGACTCAAGGCATGTGATACTAGATTACAGCAGGGTTATTAATATGAATAACGAAAATATTATATTAACATTTGACAATAACGTAGTTCAACAAATTCCGCTAAACCAGTTTTCAGGGGAGATAGACTGGCAAGGAGATGTTAGCGTGGGAGGAACTAATCAAACAATTTACATTCATACTTATAAGCTTAACAACCCAAACACTCAGTTTAGCATTAAGAGGGATAGAAGGTATAATAGCAAGTCGCTTGCCGTCACAATTTCTGGAGACAGTTCTGGAAACCTAGCGCAATATTCAGCCGACGGATTAACCACCAGCTATTCGTCTATTTATGTTTCAAATTTTCTTCTTAAATAAAAAAAGCAAATCCGGTTTTATTTTTTTAGAGATTTTAATAGCAGCGGCTATTATAAGCATTGTTTTTGTTGTTTTATTGGGCATAGGATTTTCAGCATTGAATATTTCATCAGCCATAAAAAACCAAACCAAGGCAGATTTTTTGGCGAAAGAAGAATTTGAGGCTTTGAGAAGCTTTAGAGATGGAACAAATTGGGCAACAAATGGCCTGGGTACCGTTAATTTTACAGACGCCAATCCTTATTATTTATTTTTAGATAGCAGCGATACCCCTAAATGGGTTTTGCGCGCAGGAATAGAAACAACAGGCATTTTTGCAAGATATATTGTTTTTGACAAGGTTTCCAGAGATCCTAGCACCTATTACATTCAAAACGTTTATAACTCTTCAAATGATGATCCTAAAACTGTAAAAGTTAAAGTTACAATTTCTTGGCTTGATAAAATATCTCGGGTTGTCGCGTATTTAACCAATTGGCAAAATAAATGATAAATTTTATTAAAAATTTCCATAAAAATAATAACGGATTTTCCCTTTTAGAAATTTTAGTTTCTATGGCAATATTCTCTATTATTTTATTATTTGTTGTCTCGTTCTTTTTTTCAATGAACGCCTCAAATTTAAAGACAAAAAACGACAGAGAGATTTTAGAAGGCGCAAGAAGAGTTTTAGATAAAATAGCTTACGAAATAAAATCTGCTAAAACCGTTTATACTCCAACAACTACTGCAAACCAGCTTTCTCTTGAGACTTTAAGATATTTGCCGCCAAACGAAAACACTACTTTTATAGATTTTTTTCTTTGCGCCGCCGCCGTATGTTTTAAAAAAGAGTTTCAAGATCCTATTGTTTTGACCCCAGATGGCGTGAATATAACAAACCTAGAATTTTTAAAAATTGTAAACGGAATCGCGCCGTCAATTAAAATAAGTTTAACAATGAGTTATATAAACAACGCAGATTCTTCTGATACAAGCTCTTCAATTGATTTAACATCAACAGCCTTTTTAAGAAGTTATTAAAATATGAATTGCGCAATAAATCAAAAAGGATATGTTGTCCTTGTAATTACCTTTTTTATCTTAATAATTATATTAAGCGTAGCTTTAACTATGAGTTCTTTGGTTGCTTTAGGACAGAAAACCGCCACTAATGCCGTTAAATCAACCCAATCATATTACGCAGCCGAATCGGGAGTAGAAGACGCTTTATTAATTTTAAGAGATTATCCCCAAATTTCATCTGCCTCTTATGTTTTAAATGTTAATGGAGTCGCTACAAGCGTTGTTATACCAACCGTTATTGGGGGCGCCAGAACCATTACCTCGCAGGGAAATAATAATAATATAATTAGAAAAATACAAACTGTTTATAGTGTTGACAGCGAGGCAGTCAATTTTTATTATGGCATTGAAGTGGGTGAGGGCGGACTGGTAATGAACAATGGGAGTGAAGTAAATGGCAATGTTTTTTCTAATGGAAATATTTCTGGCTCAGGAACCATTGAAAACAATGCCATAGTTTCTGGCAACGGGCACAGTATTCAAGGAGTTCGTATAGAAGGAAATGCCATAGCCTATAGTTGCAACAACGCTACAATTGACGGCAATTTAACCTATGTTACTGGCGGGAGCAATAGTTGCGCAGTTCACGGAACAACCAGCACGCAGTCACAAGAAATTGCCCAGCAGCCGCTACCCATTCCTCAAAGCCAAATTGATGCATGGAAAAGCGAAGCAACAGCAGTCCGAGTTATAACAGGCAACGTTACTCTCTCAAACAATCAAACAAGAATTTTGGGTCCCGTTAAAATTACTGGGTCATTGACGCTTGGCAATAGATCTACTCTTATATTAACTGGTACAATATATGTTCAGGGCAATATAAATTTTAACAACAATGATGTAGTAAAATTGGATAGTTCTTACGGCTCATTGGGAGGAATAATTATTGCCGATGGAATCATAAACACCGGCACGGGCAATATATTTTCTGGGTCTGGCCAGACAGGAAGTTATCTTTTATTTATTTCAACCAGCGCATCTGACTCCGCTATAACTGTCAGCAATAATTCGGCAGGCGCGGTTTTTTATACAACAGTAGGTGGAATACAATTGCCCAATAATGTTTCAGTTCTTGAGGCTGCCGGATATAAATTAATACTTGGCAACAATGCCGAAATTCAATCAAGCAGCGGAATAGTAAATATCTTTTTTTCTTCTGGGCCGGCGGCGGGCTGGAAAGTAACTTCATGGTCGGAACAATAAAAAAATATGGTATAATAATTTATATCGCTACGCTAAATTATTAGTATGAATTTTTTAAGTTTGAAAACAGAAGCATTCGGTTTGGATATAAATGAATCTGATTTAAAAATTGTAAAGCTCAGAAAAAAGAGTAAATTTTTTGAACTGTCCTCTTTCAAAAAAGTAACAATTAAGTCAGGAGTTATAGAAGCTGGAGAAATAAAAAATGAAGATGCTTTAACGGCAATTATAAAGGAAGCCCAATATACAGTAGACGGCGAAAAACTTAATACAAAATATGTGGTAGCATCTTTGCCAGAAGAAAAGTCTTTTTTACAGGTAATCCAAATGCCAAAAATGAATAAAAAAGAGCTGCAATCTGCTATTTTTTTTGAAGCAGAAAATTATATACCCCTGCCCATTGGTCAAGTTTATTTAGATTTTGAGGTAATTAATCCGGCAGTAGACCATCTTAACCACTTAGATGTTTTAATTGTTGCTATGCCTAGGGTTGTGGTTGATTCTTACGCTTCTTGCATCAAAAAAGCAGGGCTGACTCCCGTTGCTTTTGAAGTTCAATCAGAGGCAATTGCCAGAGCGCTTGTAAAAAATCAAACTAGTGATTCCCAATTAATATTATTGGATATCGGAAAAAATAATGTCTGTTTTACCGTCTTTGCCGGCTGTTCAATTCGTTTTACATCTTCAATATCTATTTTTGGAAAAACGCAAAATGACCTAGAAAAATTTGCAGAACAAGTTGAAAAATATTTAAATTTTTACCAAGATCATTCTTCTCATGAACATCTCTCACAAGACAATGGGGTTGAAAAAATTATTCTCTGTGGCGATGGGGCTGGCTTAAATGGTTTGTCGGATTTTTTATCTAAAAGGTTCGCAATCAAAACAGAATTAGGAAATCCATGGATAAATATTCCGTCAAAAAAAATAAATGATGCTTTCGGTAAAAAATTTTTAGCTTTTACTACAGCTCTCGGGTTAGCATTGCGGGGAGCAAATGGCGAAACATAATACCATGATTAACCTTTTACCCGTAAAAGAAAAAGAGGAATTTATTCTAAGACAAAATAAAAAATTGACGATAGTTTTGGGCACAGCTTTTTTAATTGCGTCAGTATGCCTGATTTTAGTTTTGTTATCTATAAAATTTTATGTTCTAGGAGAAGTCGTTTCCCAGAAATTTATTTTAGACCAAACAGAAAAAAAATATCAAACCGCCGATTTTTTAGTCTATAAGGGCCTTTTGGACGGCTATAGTAAAAGCCTTATTCAAATAAAATCTTTTTATAAAGATAAAATACAGCTCAACGCCGCGCTTAGAGATATTTTAGATGTTAACATGCCCGAAGGAGTATATTTTATAAATCTTTCTATGGCTAGATCAGAAGACAGTAAAGTTATAGCTAAAATTTCTGGAATTTCAGATACTAGGGACAATCTGCTTCTTTTCAGAAAAAATCTTGAAAATTCAGAAAAAATTAAAAGCCCAAATTTTTCTCCGGAAAGCTGGATTAACTCAAAAAATATTAATTTTTATTTAACGCTCGAAATTAATGGCAACTGAAGCAGAAATAAAAAGTAAGGCTAGTTCTTGGGTAAAGCCTAAGAATCAAATTTACATAACTTTGTTTGTTTTTGGGCTTATAATTTTGTCCTTGATTTTATTTTTTATTTTTCCTTATTTTCAAGAAATTAAAAATGACTCAGAGGCTTTATTATCCGGAAAAAATAACCTCGCTTTTTTGGGAGACCAAGTTAGCGAAGTAGAAAAATTTAAAAATAATTATGAATCATATAAGCCAAATTTAGAAAAAATTGACCAGCTCTATGTTGACCCCAAAAACCCAGCCGATTTTTTTGAATTTTTAGAAAAGACAGCTTCTGATTGCCAAGTTAAATCAGATATTTCTTTATCAGTCAGCTCTTCTTCAAAGCCAGGAAATTTTGTTTTTTACCAAATTTATTCTCAGGGACAGTTTCCAAAAATCCTAAAATTTTTAGAAAAATTGGAATCAGGTCCTTATCTAATTGAAACACAAAATTTGTCAATCACAAGCGACAGCCAAAATAATATATCAAAAAAATCCTCCGTGGAATTAATTAATGCAAATTTTTCAATAAAAACATATACTAAATAAAAAGATAATGCCGTCTTCTAATTTTGATATCAAAAATTTAATTGAAAAGATAAAAAATACTAAAAGAGTTTTTTGGTTTTTAGCCGTACATATATTTTTTGTTATTTTAGTATTAATATTATTTGATATACTATTTGGAGGTTTGTTGTTTTATAAATATATAATTTTAACAAAAAACCAGGAGCCAAGCACAACAGGCAAAAGTTTTAAATTTGAAGAGGCTATATATCAAGAAATTATTGGAGAGCTGGCCTCGCGACAAAAAAACTTTGAAAGCATTATAGAGGTAAAATACTCTGACCCATTTCAAAGTAAATAAAAAAGTGTTTGATTTTATCCATTTTTTATTGTAGGGTAAATATAAAATGCAACGCGCCCATAGTTCAATGGATAGAATAAAAGCTTGCGGAGCTTTTGATAGAGGTTCGAATCCTCTTGGGCGCACAATAAAAATCTCGGCAGTTTATGGACATTGTAAGCCATATTTTAATTGGAAGGATTATTTCTGCTGGCAAAGAAAAAAAACATCAATTTTGGGCGATGTTTTTTTCATTTTTACCGGATTTATTTCAGCTGCCAGCCTATGTTTACTTAGGGTATATAAATAACCGGGCATTTTTTATACCCCAAAACATTGATTGGAACCACACGAGAGACGCATATCCCTTTCTGCATGCCTTCACATGGGAAATTCCGCACAGCATTTTTTTTCTTTTGCTATTTATTCTGCCCTTGGTTTTATTTTTTAAACTGCCGAAAATAGCTTTTTTTGCTTATTTTTTGCATATTTTAATTGATATTCCAGCTCATACCGGCGAGTGGGCAATGAAGCCTTTTTATCCACTTAATTTTCAAATTAGCGGACTTACCAATGCATGGGCATGGCCTTTTTATGCGATGTTTATTTTATGGATAATTTTTTTGTTAATTATTTTTTTATATGATAGACCTGTCAACAAAAGTTGAAGAGGTGCCGAAAATAGGTTTGGCATACCAAAAGAAGCTAAAAAAGTTCGGCATAAAAACAGTGCAGGATCTGCTTTTTTATTTTCCAGCAAGATATGATGACTTTTCTGAAATAATTTCAATTAGAGAGGCGCGGCAAAGGCTAGGCCAAATTGTTTGCGTGCAAGGCCAAATTACAGAAATTGAAAATACCAATACTTTTAAAAAATATATGACAATGACCGAGGCGGCTGTTCAGGACGATAATGCCCAAATAAAAGTTATTTGGTTTAATCAGCCATATTTGGCAAAAACATTAAGAGAGGACGATTTTGTTTGTTTGGCTGGAAAAGTCAGTTTATATAAAGAAGGCGTCTATTTAAACAATCCTAGCTACGAAAGAATAAATGAAATAGGGGAGAACGAAGAATTAACTCATACGGGTCGTATTGTGCCGGTTTATTCTGAAACAAGGGGCGTGACTTCACGTTGGTTAAGATATGTTATAAAGCCGCTGCTTTACAGGTTTATAGAACAGATTCAAGAATCATTGCCAGAAGAAATAATAAAAAAGTACAAATTTTTACCCATACAAAAGGCTGTTTGGCAATTACATTTTCCGGATTCCTTTGATCATGCCGATGCCGCAAAGTCGCGATTTTCTTTTGAGGAGTTATTTTTAATACAACTGAATGTTTTAAAAGAAAAAATGAAATTGATGTTAAAAAAATCCCCCGCCTGCTTAATGGATGCTGACCTGATGAAAAGATTTACAGACTCTTTGCCATTTCAATTAACCGATTCCCAAAAAAAATGCGCATTTGTAATTTTAAAAGATTTAGAAAAAACGGTTCCAATGTCCAGGTTATTGGAGGGTGACGTGGGATCTGGAAAAACAGTAGTTGCTGCAATGGCGGCGCTGAGCGTAATAAAAAACGGGCATCAAGTTGCATTTATGGCGCCAACAGAAATTTTGGCAAAACAGCATTTTAAAACAATCACAGAATTACTAAAGAACTTTGACATCAGAGTCGGAATGTTGACAGGTAAAGACGCCAGAATTTTTAACCCTTCGGCACCCTTCGATTCTGCTCAGGGCAAGAGCTTAGGGCAAGAGATTTTTGAGGTTTCCAAAAAAAGCTTACTGGGTGATTTAGAGAATGGTCAGCTCGATATCATTATTGGCACACACTCGCTGATACAGAAGGGGGTAAATTTTAAAGATTTGGCTTTGGTAATTTTAGATGAACAGCACCGTTTTGGAGTTGAACAAAGAGACCATTTAATAAAAGGGAAAAAAATAGTTCCCCACTTGCTTTCAATGACAGCAACTCCAATTCCCCGTACCTTGGCGCTGACAGTTTACGGCGACCTAGATTTATGTTTAATTGACGAAATGCCAAAAAACAGAAAAAAAGTAAAAACAGTTATTGTAGAGCCTGGCCAAAGAAAAGAGTCCTACGATTTTATTAAAAAAGAAGTTTCAGAAGGAAAAGGAGTTTTTGTGATTTATCCAAAAATTGAGTCCAATAAGCCAAGTAAAACGATGTCCGACATAGCCGTGGCTATGTCGGACATCGCCGGTACTGCAACTTTTATTCCACAAAATTACCCTTCTTTGGCGTCTCTATCAATAAATGAGGTTAAAGCCTTAAAAGAAGAATATGAACGGCTTTCAAAAGATGTTTTCCCGGATTTAAGAATCACAATGCTTCATGGAAAAATGAAGCCAAAAGAAAAAGAAAAAATAATGATAGACTTTAAAAAAGGAGAAATTGATATTTTACTTTCAACTTCTGTTGTTGAGGTTGGAGTTGATGTTCCAAGAGCTACGATTATGATGATTGAGGGGGCAGAGCGCTTTGGGTTATCCCAGCTTCACCAATTCCGCGGGCGTGTTGGCAGAAGCGATATGCAATCATATTGTTTTTTATTTACCACAGACCCGAGTATGCTTAACAGAAAAAGATTAAGAGCTTTAGTTGAGTCAAATAATGGTTTTGAATTAGCAGAAAAAGATTTAGAAATTAGGGGCCCGGGAAGTCTTTACGGAACCCAGCAGTGGGGAATTCCCGATATGGCAATGCAGGGGCTATCAAATATATTTTTAGTTGAAAAAACCCGCGCCGCAGCCAAAGAAATTTTAGAAAAAGATCCTGAACTCAAAAATTATCCAATGCTCCACGAGCGCTTAAAACAATTCCAAACGAAGATACATTTCGAGTAAAGTCATACAATTCGAGTAAAGTCATACAATCTCGAATAAAATGTCTTGTAAATATACAAGCTTGTGTAAATACAAGATGCATATTTTATCAAAAAAATCAGCGATTTTACCCGCTGATTTTTTACGATAGATTCTTTATTTTTCCCTCGAAACAGGGTCGAGTCCATACCAACTTTTTCCTTCTTCGTCTACGTGGATTTTTCCCCAATTATCTGCAAGTGCGCTCCAATATAGTCTATAATTTTTGCCATGCTCTTTTTTGCCGGGAACATCCCAAATTATTAGCCCTTCCTCAAACTTTTCTGACCCTAAATCTGCTCCCCTTTTTTGCGCCTTCTCCTTTATTTTTTGCATAAATATTTCTTTACTTTCGCCTGTTTCGTTTAACATCTTTTTCAAATCTCTTTCAAAATACTCTTTTTTTATTGAATTTTCACCGTCAGCATCTTCTCTATTTTCTGGAGACATTGGTTCTCCTGGTTCTTTTGGCATAAATTTATTTTTAATTTAATAATTTTTACTTTTTAATTGGCTGAATATTTAATGTATTTTCTATATAATCTACACGGTGTTTTACAGAACTTACATCGTCCAGCTTGTCATCCATTGTTTTAAGCTGATTAAAAACTTTTTTAAAGTTTTCATCAACTTTTTTAAAGTTTTCATCAACTTTTTTAAAGTTTTCATCAACTTTTTTAAAGTTTTCATCAGTGGTTTCAAAATTTTTCTTCAAATAATCCATTTGGCCGTCAAATCCTTTATTGATTATTTCTGCCAACTTATCAATTGTAATATTTTTTACTAATTTATTTTTTGCCATGTTTTTATTTATCTTCTTCTATAAATAATTTATTACTTTTGAGGAATTTCAAAATTGGCGTAGCGCATTTTTCACAAAATTCTTTGTTGTTATAAAATCCGTAATAAACGCTTAGGGGTTTATCGCCTTTTTTTATTTTTTTTTACATAAATCGCACCTTGTAACCTTCATACCTCTATTATATTCTTTCAAAAGTGCTTGTCAAATTTTAACTATTTGCGGACCTTTTCGGTAACCCAGAAGCCCATATATTTGCCCAGCATTAAGCGAATTTGAGCGTCTAGGGCGGGTAATGAGCCAAAAACAATTAATGTCACAGGCAAAAATATCCACTGCAATAAAACAGGTATTTTTCTAAATTGGCTCATGCCTTTTGGCAAGGGGGGTAGAAGCATTGTGCTTAATATAGCAGAAACAAACATTCCAACCATAGATACGGTCATAATTCTGCCGGTTAAAATGGGCAGATTAAAAGATAAAATTGTAAAGTTAAATTTTTGTCCGCCTAAAAATATTGGAAGCCAGCCCAACATAAACAAAAGTAAAGCGGCTGTTGCCCAAGACCAAAAACCCTCAATGACGGTGAATAAATGAGAAATTTTTTTCAGAAGGGGAATTTTTTCATTGTTTAAAAAACCAAATATTATATAAGGAATTTCGTCACACCCCCAAGCCCAGCGTTTTTGCTGTTTGTACTGGTTTACTGCGGTCTGCCAGAAGTTTTTTGCCAGAACGGCGTCCATTGACACTAAGTAATAAATGGGAACCACCCTATAATCTCCGTCATAATAAAGATATGCGCGCCAAAAAATTCTTGAATCATCTGAAACCACATTTGAGGGATATCCCACCTCAAAAAACATTTTTCCGGGAGTTGCATGCGAGGAATAGGTTGTAAGTTTTTCTGATCTTTCTTCCTGTATCATTTGCCAAAAAGTATTTGAGGTAGATACAACTCTTGAAAAAGCCGGAACTGACCAGATGTTGTTGTTATAAATAGGAATTGGTTGGTAACTGGCTCTTGTTGGATTTTTTTCTGTTAAATAATGCCAAGTCAAACAAGAAAAATATTGGGGATAAATTTTTGTATCAATGTCAAAAGTGGAAACTAAAATATTTTCATAAGAAATTGACAGTTTGTCTATTAATTTTTTAGCCTCCTTTCCGGCCCATGCCACATTAGAGCCTTTTCCTCCAATTTCTCCTTCTATATCTTTTGGATGGATTGTAATCAGAAATTTAAAGAATTTATCGGCATATTTTTTTTGGATATTTTTTGCCATTTCTTTTGCCTCTTCGCCAGCTCTTTCTTCAACTGCCAAAACTATAATTATTTTTTCTTTGGGGTAGTCAGAATTAATTAAAGAGTCTAAGCTTTCTTTTACTATTTTTGGTCCTTCTTTATAGGTTGGCAAAATTACTAAATGATAAATGTTTTTCCATGTGACCTGCCCTGAGCCGAGCCGAAGGGTTTTTAATTTTTCTAGCCAATCTATTTTAAGATTTTTTCTAACTTTTAAGTAGCCAGCTAATTGGTGCAAAGAAAAATAAAGAATTCTAAAAAGATAATAAAAACAAAAACAGATTATAAAAATTGCAACCCAAGACGGCAGTATCCATGAAAAAATAAAGACTCCTAAAAGAGTCCCTAAGCTTACAATTCCTGGTATTGTTTCAAAAGTTCTGTATAAAAGCCTTTCCTTTTTGTTTTTTATATCTGAAGCTTTTGAAATATCAAGATAGTCTTTTTTATTCATAATTGTGCCCGCGCTGAGATAGGCGAAGTGTGACCCTACCGAGATTTGCCCGATGATGAACATCGGGCACCCAGTGTTTATCACTGGGTGAACAAACTTAATCTTGTGATTTTAAATGTTTTAAAAGCGAAGAAAGTTGTCTTTTTATATCCCTACGACCGTATGTTGTTTTTAAATATTTTTCTCTTCTCGTTGCGTCTTCTTTCATTAAATAGGCTTCATAATGAATTAGCTTTAACGGTCTTTTAAATTTTGTAGATTCAACTTTCCCTTGATTATGTTCGCTAATTCTCCTTTTTAAGTCAGATGTTGATCCTTTGTAAATATTTCCATTATTTAAAAACAAAAAATAAACATACTCCATGTGACCCTACCGAGATTTGAACTCGGGTTCTCAGCTTGAAAAGCTGGCGTCCTAGACCAGGCTAGACGATAGGGCCATATAATAATTCATAGCTTAAAAATTGAAAAAAAGCAACCCCGTGATAAACACGGGACATGGTTTTTTAGTTCTTCACAATAAACAAAAAATGTGGTAATAATAGGAATTATGAAGATATTGGCTATAGAAACATCTTGTGACGACACAGGAATAGCAATTCTCGAAGCAAACGGGGGCAAAAACCCTGATTTTAGAGTTCTCTCAAATATTGTTGCCTCGCAAATAGAAGTCCATAAGCAATACGGCGGAGTGTATCCAATGATGGCAAAGCGCGAGCATAAAAAAAATTTACAGCCAACCTTAGAGGCGGCTCTAAAACAGGCAAAAATTACTTTAAAAGATATTAATTTAATTGCAGTTACAAATGGGCCGGGGCTTGAACCGTGTTTATGGGTTGGGGTAAATTTTGCAAAAAATTTAGCAAAAAAATGGAATATTCCGTTAGTTCCGGTAAATCACATAGAAAGCCATATTTTAGTAAATTTTTTGAATAAATATCCATGCATCCATACTCACGATCGTAGTGATAACTGCATAAAATTTCCGGCGATTTGTTTGGTGGCAAGCGGAGGGCATACGCAACTTATACTTATGAAAAAAATTGGTAAATACAAAATTTTAGGCGAAACAAGAGATGACGCAGCTGGCGAATGTTTTGACAAGACAGCTAAAATTTTAGGTCTTGGCTACCCCGGCGGACCAATAATAGCCGCTTTGGCGGCAAAATCCGAAGCACGATTTAATTCCGCAGAATTACAGCGAGCCAAGTCGAGCGGTTCTAATTCAAAATCCGAAATTAAATTACCCCGCCCAATGATAAATACAAAAGATTATGACTTTTCTTTTTCCGGGTTAAAAACAGCAGTGCTTTATACTGTAAGAGATAAAAAGCAAGTATACACGAATTCTCACGATCGTGAAAAATCATGTACGCTAGATTATAAATATAAGCAAAAAATGGCCGCTGAAATTCAGCAAGCAATTATTGATGTTTTAATTAAAAAAACAATAAAAGCCGCAAAAGATTACAAAGCAAAAACAATAATTTTAGGCGGGGGAGTTTCGGCAAACGCAGAGCTCAGAAAACAATTTACAAAAGAGTTAGAAAAAATAATGGTGAAAAATTTCGTTAGAGCGAAAAATCCTACCAATGCAAAAATAGAATTTTTAGTTCCACCCCCTGATTTATCAACCGATAATGCTGTCATGACCGCCATTGCCGGCTATTTTCACCGAAGTAAAAAAATTGCTACGTCTGACGTAGCAAAACTTACCGCTAACGCGAATCTGAGGATTTCAAAGTAAAAAAAGTGCCGTTTGGAACCCGTGGGTTCCAAACGGCCTGTTTCAGTGTGACCTTGCCCAGCAAGAACCACACACTCCACCGCCCGCATCTGGATTTTGGTCCGTGAAGGTGTGGCCACAAGTGTGGCACTTGGTTGGGTCGGTTGGTTCCGGCTCGGCCAAGTTCTCTTTTTTGAACGGGTTAAAGTTGCCGGATTTGAACTCGGCGACTAGACACCCAAGATAGAATACCCCGCCAAAAATTCCGAGCCACAGGACTGGTCCCGTGAAATGTCCGAAACAGGCATGGATTAGGGAGAAGATTCCCATACTCCAGCCAATTCCAAAATACGGCATATGAATCCTGCCTTGCAAGGAAATCTTCCCGATCTCAGGAAACCCCTGATCGGGCTTGTGATTTTCTCCCAAACAGGACTCTATGCCCACTACCATCATGACCAAAGCCAGAAGGGCAAGGGCTATTGGCTCAATAAGGGGCAGAATACGATCGCAGGCCACCAGGTGGACATAGACATTGGCGATCAGAGGCACAGCGATCACGTCGCCGTACTTCATGGTGTACCAGTCCTGCATGTACAGGAACTTTTGGCCGGCGCTGCCCTTGATAACGGAGTGACGCGGCGGCAGGCTCTTGTCGAGTTGTTGTGCCAGGAACATCACGCCGATCCACGCAAAGTTGCCCGCCAAGACAAACGCAAAAATCGTCCACGAGAAATCCATCGCACTATCCTTCGGTAAGGGTGAACAAATTGTCAGTGAACACAAAGGATTGAATAATCCTACAAGTTAATTATATCATATAATATATCCCATTGTCAAGCTTTACGGTAAGTGACAAATTTGATAAGATTAAACAATAAAAATATGGAACTTCCGTCGCAGTACAATGCAAAGGACGTAGAGGACAGAATTTACCAGCTTTGGGAAAAAAGCGGGTTTTTTAATCCAGATAAATTGCCAAAGGAAACCCTTCGGCGCGGCTTAGGGCGTGGCCGACCGTTCTGTATAATAATGCCCCCAACAAATGCCAATGGAGATCTGCATGCGGGGCACGCTTTGGTTATGACAATAGAGGATATTATGACTCGGTATAAAAGAATGCGCGGATATAAAGCTTTGTGGCTTCCGGGGCTGGATCATGCAGGGTTTGAGACGCAGGTAGTTTATGAAAAAAAACTAGAAAAAGAAGGCAGATCAAGATTTAAAATGGCGCCAGAAGAACTTTACAAAGAAATTTGGGATTTTACATCTGAAAATAAAACCAATATAAAAAATCAAGTTAAAAAAATGGGGGCTTCTTGCGATTGGTCGCGCGAAAAGTTTACGCTGGACGAAGATGTTGTAAAGACCGTTTATGATACCTTTGAAAAATTTAAAAAAGACGGCTTGGTTTATAGGGGTAAAAAAATAATCAACTGGTGCCCAAAACACCAGACTTCCCTATCTGATTTAGAAACTGCAGACACTGAGAAAACTGATAAATTTTATTATTTAAAATATGGGCCTTTTACAATTGCCACAGCGCGCCCCGAAACTAAATTTGGCGACAAATATGTTGTGATGCATCCAAAAGACAAGCGATACAAAGATTATAAAGACCACACAAAAATAGATTTGGAATGGATAAACGGCCCCATAACTGCAACTGTCATAAAAGATGAAGCCATTGATATGGAATTTGGAACTGGAGTTATGACAATTACTCCGTGGCACGACGCAGTTGATTTTGAAATTGCAGAAAGGCACAATTTAGAAAAAGAGCAGATTATAGATTTTTATGGAAAACTTTTGCCAATTGCCGGAGAATTTGAAGGAACGAAAATTTTGGAAGCACGGCCAAGAATTATTGAAAAATTGCAATCTAAAGGATTGGTTGAAAAAATTGAAGAAAATTATAAGCATGTAACAAAAACCTGCTATAAATGCGGAACAATGATTGAGCCCCAAATAAAAGAGCAGTGGTTTTTAAAAATGAAACCGCTGGCTGAGCCTGCAATTAAAGCCATTGAAAGGGGCGAGATAAAATTTATTCCAGAACATTATAAAAAAATTGCTCTGCACTGGTTAAATAATATAATTGACTGGAATATTTCAAGGCAAATTGTTTGGGGAATTCCAATTCCCGGAGACACAGAAGGTCAAGTTTTTGACACATGGTTTTCTTCCGGACAATGGCCGTACGCTGTTTTGGGCGGTACAAAATCAAAAGACTTTAAAACTTTTTATCCAACCGATGTAATGGAAACCGGAGGCGACTTAATTTTTTTCTGGGTTTCAAGAATGATTATGTTCTCGCTTTATAATACAAAAAAAGTCCCGTTTAAAAATGTTTATATGCATGGATTGGTTTTAGACGCAAAGGGCCAAAAAATGTCTAAATCTAAGGGAAACGTTATAAACCCCTTAGATTTGATTGAAAAATTTGGCACGGACGCTCTGCGCATGGGGCTAGTTGTTGGAAATACTCCCGGTACTTCCTTGCCCTTAGATGAAAATAAAATAAGAGGCTATAGAAATTTTGCCAATAAAATTTGGAATGCGGCCAGGTTTGTAATGTCCCGCCAAAGCGGGATCCCGTCGAGCGGGACAAAAAAGCAGGTTCTCTCAGCGGGTCAAAAAAGGCAGTTAGCGCAATTTGATAAGCTGGCTAAAGATATGACAAAACAGATGGATTCTTATAGATTTTACGATGCTGCTGAAAAAATTTACCATTATTTTTGGCATACATTCTGCGATAAAATTATTGAAGAGACCAAAAAAGACATGTCGGCCTCTGGCCAATATGTGCTTTTAGAAATTTTGGCGGGATCTTTAAAGCTGTTGCACCCTTTTATGCCATTTATTACAGAAGAAATTTATCAGCAGCTTTCTATAAAAGGTAAAAAAGAGTGTATAATGATAGAAGAGTGGCCAGCTTAACGAAATCCGAAGCACGAAATCAGAAATCCGAAACAAACCAGAATTTTCAAATTACGAAAGTTCAAAACCTGTTTCGAATTTTGAATTTCGAATTTCGAATTTCTTTTACAAAATAAAAACGATGGATTTCCGCATTTTTCTTTATATCGTTTTTGGAATTTTACCGAGCTTAACTTGGCTTTTTTATTATCTCAGAAAAGATAAGCATCCTGAATCTAAAAGGATGATTCTGAAAATTTTTATATGGGGTGCCGTAGTAACTTTGCCCGTATTCTTTGTGCAAATAGCCCTTGCTACTTTGCTGTCAAAACTTGATTTAGCGCCCATTTATATTTCTATAATATACTGGTTTATAGTCATATCTTTTACAGAAGAAATTTTTAAATATTTTGTTGTTAAATCTGAAGTGTTTTCGCACCATGAGTTTGACGAGCCCGTAGACGCAATGATTTATATGGTCATTGCTGCTTTAGGGTTTGCTGCTTTGGAAAATATTTTGTACCTTTTTTCGCCAATAGACCAGTTATCTTTTAATGATGTGGTCAATAGAACAATTATGATTAGTTTTATCAGGTTCATTGGAGCTACTTTTTTACATACGCTATGTTCTGCTTTAATAGGATATTTTCTGGCATTTTCGTTTAGGGAAACAAAAAAACGTTGGGTATGGTTTGTTTCGGGCATAATAATAGCTACCCTCTTGCATGGACTCTATGATTTTTCTATAATGACTATAGACGGGCCTTTAAAAGTTATTATCCCGGTAGCAATTTTAATATCTTTGGCCATATTTGTTATTTCTAGGTTTGAAAAATTAAAAAAAATAAAAAGTATATGCCTAATAAATTAAAAGTTATAGAGTCGGTTCCAGAGAAAAAATCGGCAGAAGAAAATAAAAGCGGGATTTTTGATCCCGAGGGCGAGTTAGTTGTTGATGTTTACGAAACCGACGCAAATTTTGTGGTATTAGCCGCAATAGCGGGGGTGATGATAAAAGATATGGATATATCAATTGAAAAAGAGATGATGATAATAAAAGGAAACCGGTGCGACCCGCACGGCCACCCGGACAAAAAATATTTTTACCAAGAATGCTATTGGGGCCCGTTTTCAAGAAAAATAGTTTTGCCTGAAAACATAAATATTGACGAGGCCGACGCTCAAATGGAAAAAGGCCTGCTTACCATAAAAATTCCTAAAACCGACGGAAAAGGCAAGGTAGGAATTTCTGTGTCATAACTTAAGTTTAAAAACAAAAAAATATAGGTGTCCGACACCTATATTTTTTTTGTGCTCTATACTGAAAATAGTTCGAACATTTTTTGCCGCCTGCGGCGGCAAAGATTCGCCTGCCTGACAGGTTTCGGCTCGCCCCGCACGGCAGGGCTCGCCGCGTTCTTTAATAATTTCAAGTTTTTCTAATCCCACCCGTGGAACTGCTTGGCTTCGCCAAGTTTAGAGGCAAAAATTTACTTCAAAAACTAGAAAACAGAAAGGATTAAGTTAAAAGTCAAACATAGGCTTAATCTCTCCAGTTTTTAGATTAACGCTATACCAATTAAAAGTAGCTGTGTGATCAGATAACAGTTCATAAACATGGATAGTATATCCTTCAGCTGTTTTACTATCCACCTCAATTATTGGTTTACCACCTGTGGTTGGACCAGTACCCCCGGGCCCTGTAAAAAGGGCTAACCATTCTTTTACCTTAGGAAGTTCTTTTATAAGATTAATCGCTTTTTCTTCTGAAATAAATTTTTCTTCTAAAGAGGTGGGCTGGGTGGAGGTAGGTTGAAGTATAGGAGAAACTACGGGCGGCACTGTCGGAACTTTCCCTATCCATCCATACCACCAAGCTAAAATTCCGCCAGCTATTAAAATAAAAATAATTACTATAATCCAAATTTTAGAAAAAACTTGTTTGTCCATAGTTTAATAAATTATTTAATAATTGTGAAAAATTTTCTTTTCCCATCGAAAACCGCCAGTTCCGTTTCGAGCCAAAAAATCCCTACGATTTGGTGGCCGAGCGGCGCGTCCCGCGCCGCGAGGCATTGACTTTTCCTGTCTGGTGCCGAGGGTGGGACTCGAACCCACAAGTCTTGCGACACATGCTCCTAAGGCATGCATGGTTGCCAATTTCATCACCTCGGCTCAAAATTTACTATAACATAAAACCCGCGCATTTTAAACCCCGTTAGAAGTCCGTAAGATTAGATATAAAAACATCTAAAACAAAAATATCACGGACTTCTAACGGGGTAAAGGCGCGGGAATGTATACCTTTAAATAATATTATATTCCCTCAGTTGGTATATTTAAAAGGTTTGCTATAACATCATAAGCTATATTTGACAATATAACGACAACCGTGCCGATCACCGCCGCAAATGTAGCTTTTTTAGCTATACCAGTTCTTTCCGGGCTTCCCGCCGAAACTAACCACAGAATACCCGCAATGATCCAGCCAATAATAACCACAGAATAAGCAATTGTTAACGCAGCGTCTCTTATTGTTCTCACCATCTGCGGCGCGGTAACTTGGCCAAAAACTATAGTGGGAATAGCTAAAACGGCTGTAAAAACGGCTAAAAATAATATTTTTTTATTCACCCCGTTAGAGGTCTGTCTTTATATAATTTTGATATTTAATTTCAGACAAACCCATTTTATACTATGAATATTCCCATTAAACAGTGTCAAAAACCTCTAACGGGGTTCATATATTTATTAAGCGCCCTTTTTTATTTTTGGGCTTAATTTCAAAATTATCTTCCTGACATGATAGCTGTGGTTATTATACCAACTGCCGAAGCGGCAACAATAGAAATTACAGTGCCCCCGATAGCGGCGAACAAAGCTTTTTTTGCAGTAGCCAGCTTGGTAGGATCGCCTTGGGCAGAAAGAAATAAGATGCCCGTGATAATCCAAAAAATTATAACTATAGCAACGGCGACTTGTCCAATTACCCTGCCGACATTATCAACCATGCCCGTTATTGTAATTTGGGCTGATGTTGAGATTGGAAACAGTAAAATCGCCAACAGTGGAATTGCTAATAATAATTTTTGATTAATATATTTATTCATTTTTTTAAAATATTATGATAACGCAGTTTCTGTTATTTTAATTATTGAGAATGCAATAATAGCAACTACAACTCCAGCCACCCCCCACAAAAATGCTTGTTTCGCAGTAGTTAATTTTGTGGGGTCGCCCTGAGCTGTCAAAAATAGCACACCGGCAAAGACGAGAAAGATAACAGCAACGCCGGTAAAAATAATCCAAACCGCGCTTAATATATTGTTAAATAAAGTCGTTATTGTAGTACTACCTCCATTAGGAAGTTCTGCAAACGCAAAAGATGACAATGGTAAAGTTAAAATACTCAATAAGGTTAAAAGTAGTAGGCTTTTTTTCATTTTTAGATTGATATTTTTCCCCGCCCCGCTTAGCGGGACGGGGAAATTTAAAAATAAATTTAACAACCCGAGCCTACTCCCACATTAAGACCCGAACCTATAATAGCAATTATTGAGAATGCAATAATTCCCACTACAACTCCAGCCACCCCCCACAAAAAAGCAGTTCTTGCTTGAGCTACTTTTTCAGGATTTCCTCCTGCTGTAAGAAATAATATGCCAGCGACCACAAAAGCGATAACCGCAATAAGACCAAAAGCCTGCCAGACGAGGGTTTCAATTTTTTGAATCAGAGAACACATGGTAAGGCTAGTAGCATTTGGTTGGGCAAATACTAAGACTGGCGAAGCTAAAATGGCTAAAGAAACTAAACCCGTTATAATTTTTTGTTTATTCATTTTTTTAAATTTAAATTAAAATTACTCGACCTTTTAACCCCCAATAGCGGTTCTTATTATGGCAACTATACCACTTGCCAGTAAAGTTATAACTATGCCGGCTATGGCATATATCAAGGCTGTTTTTGCTTTGGTCATTTTTTCTGGACTCCCGGCAGATGTCAAATATAAAATGCCAGCTACTATTATCATTATAACAGATAATGCTCCAATTATTCCAGCAACGGCTGTAATAATATTTCCTAAAAGATCTCCGAAGGTGTTAGTAGTGTTGCCTAATGGGTTTGGAATTGTAACTTGGGCTAAAAATTTTTCCCACATATTGATTAATTATACAACTTTTAATCTTTCAAGCAAGCGCCCGATGCAATCTTATCGCCCTCATCAAGGCGCATTATTCTAACACCCTGCGTTGCCCTGCCCAGTAAAGAAATTGATTTTACGCCAGTTCTTATAACCTGTCCGTGTTGTGAAATAATAATTAAGTCCTCTTCCTCTGCGGCTGGTTCTAAAATGCAAGCCATAATTATTCCGCCAGTTTTTGGCGTAATTTTGGCAGTTTTTATTCCAGAACCTCCTCTGCCTTGAATTTTGTATTGATTTATGTCTGTCCTTTTGCCATAACCATTTTCCATTACCACTAAAAGATACTTTTTGGACTTTACCCCGTCATTCGACGGGGCTATCGCATCCATTCCTACAACTTCGTCGCCTTTTTTTAACCGTATGCCCCTTACTCCGGCAGCTGATCTTCCCATTACCCTAATATCTTTTTCTTTAAACCTTATTGCAATGCCAGCCTTGGTTGTTAAAATTATATCGTCCTCTCCAGAAGTTTTTACGACTTTTTTCAGCAAATCGCCCTTGTCTAGTTTTATAGCTATAATTCCGCTCTTTCTTACATTTTCAAATTCTTCTAAAGCAGTTTTCTTTATTGTTCCATTTTTAGTAACCATGACAAGATATTTATCTTTTTTGTCCTCCTCCTTGCCGTTTTTAGCAGATTTTTCTATTGGCACTAAAGACAAAATTTTTTCTTCGTTAGACATTTCTAAAAAGTTCAAAAGGCCCCTGCCCCTTGCAACTCTCGTGCCTTCGGGAATTTCATAAACTTGAGTTTGAAAAACTTTTCCTGAATCTGTAAAAAATAGCAGGTTATCGTGAGTATTTGCGCACAAAAAGTGCTCAACAATGTCGTCTTGCATTGTTTTCATGCCCATAATTCCCTTTCCTCCGCGCTTTTGAATTTTGTAAGTTTCAGGATTAATTCTCTTTATATATCCGCCAGTGGTTAAGGTTACAATTGTTTCTTCTAGAGGAACCAAATCAATTTCAGTAATTTCTCCCAATTTTCCTTTTATAACCTTTGTTCTTCTTTGGTCTCCATATTTTTCTTTTATGTCTTTAAACTCTTTTTTGATAATATCTTTTAATTTTTCAGGGCTCTTTAAAATGGCAGTCAGCTCTTTCATTAATTCTAAAATTTGTTTTAACTCGTCTTCTATTTTTTGCCTTTCTAATCCAGCCAGAGTTTGCAGCCTCATTTCTAAAATTGCCACTGCCTGCCTTTCAGATAGTTTAAATTTTTTAATCAAATTTGCTTTTGCTTCTTCTTTATCTGCAGATTTTTTAATTGTCTGTATTACAGCGTCAATATTTTTTAAGGCAATCATTAAGCCCTCTAAAATGTGCGCCCGTTCTTTGGCTTTTTCTAAATCAAATTTAGTTCTGCGGGTTATGACTTCTTCTCTGTGTTTTATAAAATATTTTAAAACATCAGAAATTGATAAAATTTCAGGCTGTATGCCGTCAACTAAGGCCAGTAAGTTCAAATGGAAAGTTTTTTGAAGCGGAGTAAATTTATAAAGCCTGTTTAAAATTCTCTGGGGCTCAAATCCTTTTTTAACATCAATAACAATTCGCATTCCTTCTCTGTCTGATAAATCTCTGATATCTTTTATGCCTTCAACCTTTTTTTCAGAAACCAAATTAGCCAGTTCTTCAACCAAAGTGGATTTGAAAACCTGATATGGAATTTCTGTAATTATAATTTGTTCTGCCCCGTCTTTTTTTTCTACAACATCTGCTTTGCCCCGCATTAATATAGAACCCTTTCCTTGCGCGTAAGCTGAAATTATTTCTTTTTGGTCATAAATTATGCCTCCGGTTGGAAAATCGGGGCCTTGTATAAATTGGAACAAATCTTCTGTTTCGGCTTTTGGATGGTCTAATAAATAAATTGAAGCGTCCAAAACCTCTGTCAAATTATGCGGTGGAATGTTTGTAGCCATGCCAACAGCAATACCCAGCGACCCGTTTAAAAGCAGTTGGGGGACTGGCGAAGGTAAAACAGAAGGCTCCTGCCTTGTGCCGTCATAGTTATCAACAAATTTTACAGTGTCTTTTTCAATATCTGTAAGCAATAGATCGCCAATTTTTGAAAGTTTAGCTTCTGTATATCTGCTTGCGGCCGCGCCGTCGTTATCAATTGAGCCAAAGTTACCTTGAGGCGTTACCAAGGGGTAGCGCATATTAAAATCTTGGGCCATTCTTACTAATGTGTCGTAAATTGCCATATCTCCGTGCGGATGGTATTTTGCCATGACATCTCCAACAGTAGCCGCGCATTTTCTAAATTTTGCTCCAGCTGATAACCCCAATTCATTCATGGCAAACAAAATTTTTCTGTGAACCGGTTTTAAGCCGTCTCTGACATCGGGAAGCGCGCGCGACACAATAACCGACATTGCGTAATCAATGTATGATTCTTTTAATTCGGTTACAATTTCTCTTTGCTGAATATTTCCTATTTTACTGTCGCCCTGTTTTCCGTCTTCCTGCGCCCGGGATTTTTTATTTTCTTTTTTATCTTCTTTTTCTTCTTTTGCCATAAATCTTAAAATTTAGCGTAGCGATATGTAATTTTTATTTTTCTATATTATTTGGCGCTTCTATTTGCGGGAGTTTGATTTGACCGACGCTTTCACCCAATTTGTTTAATTTGTCCGCCGCGGATTTTATCCAAAAATACCCCATTATTATTGCCATAACAGCAACAACCGACCACAAAACAATTTTTTTCCGCTTATCTGATAGTCCGCGAAGTTTGTCTAAGTAATTTGAAATTTGAACTTTGAAATTTGAATTCAATGTTTTAAAATTTAAATTTGAAATATTTTAAATTGATTAAAAATTGTAAATTGTAAATTGAGTTTTACGGAAGTAAAACTATTATTTCCATTGAGCCTTCTTTTGGAAGCGCGCTTGTTTTAACGGTCAATTTATCAACGGCAGTAATAGAGGGCTTGCCCATTGTTTTTAAAAATTTAGAAACTTCGTCAAGTTTTATTTTTAATTTGGGCAACGCATAATGCATTGGAATTACAATTCTTGGTTCAATTTGCCCTATTATTTTTTGGGCTGAGGAAGAATCAATCGTGTATTCTCCGCCAACTGGAATCATTAAAACATCAATTGATCCAATTTCATCAACTTGCTCGTCGGTTAATTGTTTTTGCCCCAAGTCGCCCAAGTGGCAAAATCTTATGTCTTCTGCTTCTATCGTATAAATTGTATTGCTCCCTTTCTCTTTGCCTTCTTTGTCATCGTGAAAAGAGGGAATTCCTTGCACAAAAACCCCTTTTACTTCATATTCGCCGGGCCCGTCAATTAAAAAAGGAGCGCCTTTAATTGCTTTTATATTATTGTGGTCGTGGTGCAGGTGAGTTACAAGCAAAATGTCAGCAGAAAAATTAGGGACTTTTAATCCTGTCTCTTCGTCAAAGGGGTCAATTACAATATTGGCCTCGTGGTCTCTTGAGTTAGAAACTGAAATTTGAAAGCAGGACTGTCCTGCATATGTTATTTTAGCCATAGTAATGTTTATTTAATTAATTTTACCATAATAATTTAGATATAACAAGCCATTGACATATAAGTTTGATT
>ERZ1292629.225-Hain-H43-01um-R1-225-length-59615-cov-13_pt1 | contig 59615 bp, 67 predicted proteins | sample MGYA00564399_ERZ1292629 | MGnify/ENA primary metagenome ERZ1292629 (study PRJEB36523, sample SAMEA6512636) | groundwater metagenome | collected 2019-01-08 | study: AquaDiva: Metagenomics assemblies of 32 groundwater samples
TGTTCGGGTTCACCAACCCGCTCCTCATCACCATTATCGTCTTGCGACGACATGGCGAGTGGACGAAACCAAACCGAGTCGAGATTGCCTGTCTCGTGTTTGGTCTGTTGTCTCTCGGCCTGTGGCTGGAGGTTCGTGGAAACAAAGAGATGGCCCAGTACGCACTCTATCTGGCGATTGTCGCGGACTTGTTCGCGGCGATTCCCACGATCGTGTTCGTCTGGACACAACCCAATGGTGATCGTCCGTTTGCCTGGGTGTTGTTCGCGGTCGGCTACGGACTGGCAATCTTCGCCATCACTGAACATACCTTCGCGAACTACGTTCTTCCGTTCTACATGTTCTTCGGAGCATCGAGCGTTACGCTTCCACTCGCTCTGTATCGGTGGCGACACAAAGTCCCACTGTCGGAGTGGGTATGAACCGCAGACAGAGAAATCATCCAAGGCCCCTCGTGGTAGCAATATCACCACTTGAGGCCTTTTTTATTCTTCAATCTTTTGTGCTAGGATTTTTGAATGGAAGCACAGGAATTGCGGCAACGATTCTTGGATTTTTTCGCCGCGCGCGGGCATAAGATTGTGCCGTCGGCGTCATTGATTCCGACCGATCCGTCGGTGTTGTTGACGACGGCCGGCATGCAGCCGTTTAAGGATTATTATCTTCATCCCGCCGCCGCCGAAAAAGATTTCGGCGGCGGCAATATCGCTTCGGTGCAAAAATGTTTTCGCACTTCCGATATTGACGAAGTGGGCGACGATTCGCATCTGACTTTTTTTGAGATGCTCGGTAATTTCAGCTTCGGCGGTTACACCAAGAAGATGGCAATCGCTTATGCTTACGAATTTATTACTCAAGAATTAAATTTGTCGATCGCTTATGTAACGATTTTCAAGGGTTCAGACATCGCGCCCAAAGATGAGGAATCGCGCGCGGTGTGGCAAGAGCTCGGTATCACCGATGTGCGCGAGGAGGGGATGGAAGACGTTTTTTGGGGGCCGACGGGGAGGGCCGGACCGTGCGGTCCGACGACCGAAATTTACTGCCTAAACGCGGCCGGGCGCGCGGTGGAAATCTGGAATCTCGTTTTCAATCAATTCTTTTTCAACGGAACGCGCGAGGAATTGCTCTCGGGCACCAGTGGGAAAAAACTTGAACCACTCTCAACTCTTGGTGTGGATACGGGGATGGGGCTGGAACGGTTGGCGATGATTGTACAGAAAAAAAAGAGCATTTTTGAAACGGATTTATTCCAAAAATTATTTGCCAATCCGGCCTTAACTGAATTATCAATCCACGATCAGAGAATTTTCGCCGACCACGCCCGGGCGATCAGTTTCTTAATTGCCGATGGCGTTCGGCCGAGCAATAAAGGCGCGGGCTATGTTTTGCGGCGATTATTGCGGCGATTATTATCGCGAAATAAACCGGAACTTTTTAAAATCGCGTTAGATTGGGTCAAGTCTGAATATCGCACCATTTATCCGGAATTGGCATCAGCCGATGTTTTTAATCTGGTCGCCGCCGAACAAAAACAATTCGGCGCGGCGCTTGATTTGGGATTGAAGGAATTGGCTAAACTTAAAAAAATTGATACCGTGGCAGCGTTTCAACTATACGAAACTTACGGCTTGCCGTTTGAAGTGATTAAAGATCACGCGCCGGACTTATCCCAGATTGAGTTTGAAAAAGAATTTGAACGGCATCAAGAAATTTCGCGCGGCGGTTTGGAAAAAAAATTTGCCGGCGGTTTGGTTGATCGCGAACCGGCGACGATTCGTCTGCACACCGCGCATCATCTTCTGCTGGCGGCGCTGCAACAACTGTTTGGCAAACAACTTAAACAGCGCGGTTCCAACATCAACCAAGAACGTTTGCGGCTGGATTTTACTTTTGAGCGCAGATTGACGGCCGAAGAAATAAAAGAAGTGGAAAAAATTGTGAACGAAAAAATAACCGAAAATTTGCCGGTGGCGAAAAAAGATCTGTCGCGTGCCGAAGCGGAAAAACTCGGCGCGGAGATGGAGTTCGGCCAGAAATACGGCGAAACGGTATCAGTTTATTCTATTGAAGACGAAAAAGGAAAACCGTTCAGTTTGGAATTCTGCGGCGGGCCGCACGTCGCGCGAACGGGCGAACTCGGCCGGTTTAAAATCATCAAAGATGAAACCGTCGCCGCCGGCCTGCGGAGGATTAAAGCGATACTGGAATAACAATCAATGTTATACTTATCTCATGTCTAAACCGTCACTCATTATTGACTTGCGCAGCGATAGCGTCAGTGGGGCTTTGGTCGAGCCGAAGTTTGACCAAAAAAAACGCGCGGTTTGCTCGGAATTTCTGAAGACCAGCCGGCGGGAAATTAATTTTCAAACCCAATTCAATCTGGAACGTTTTTTCGGTGATTTGGTGACAACATTAAAACAAGTTTTGGCGGAATTGCTGACTGACGGAACACGGCCGAATAATTTGACCTGTTTTTTGGCCGCCCCTTTTTACGTGTCGCAGACCCGAACCGTCAAACAAGTCCAGCCGGCCGCCGTGACGGCAACTAAACATCTGATCGAAAATTTAGTTGAAGCTGACCGGCGCCAATTTCAGGCCACCGCCGAGCCGCTTTATCGCGAGATTCCAAATGATACTCACGAATTGATTGAACGAAAAATCATGCAGTTAAAACTAAATCGTTATGAAACCAATTCACCGTTCGGGAAAAAAGCGCGAGAAATTGAAATTAGCCATTATTTAAGCGTCAGTTCTCGAAAAGTGCTGGATCGTTTTCGCGAATTATTTAGTGTTAGTTTACCTAAGGCGCGGCCGGTTTTCCATTCTTTCTCCTTCGCTTTTTACGCGCTGGCGCGCGACCGTTTATTGGCAAATCAATTGGCTCGCCAGTCGTCGGAAAACATTCTTCTTTTGGATTTAAGCGGCGAGATGACGGAAATTTCTTTACTCGCCCAGGGAATTTTATGGGAAACCGTCTCGTTTCCCTTGGGGCGGAATTTTTTAATTCGTCGGTTGGCGCATGATTTTAAAACTGTGCCTGAAGAAGCCCTCTCCGCTTTGCGAATTTGCGCGCGCGGCGACTATAATAAATTATCCGACAGCCGAATGCGCGCCGCGCTGGCCGCGGCCGGTGCGGATTGGCTCGCCCAATTTAAAGAAGCTCTCGCTACATTAATTGAGGCTCACCTGGGAACGAATAAACTTTTGGCGGTCGGCGATCCAGAAATAGCCCCGGTTTTTTTGGATTGGATCAAACAAGAGTCGTACAAAGATTTGTTGATTTCCGAAAAGGGGATAATTCCCTCGCTTCTGACCAGCCAAACTTTTTCCGACGAATGTCATCAGCGCCGCTCGCCAGCCAATATTGATCTTCGGTTGTTGCTGGAAGTAATTTTTTATGATAAATTGATGACGCTTAATAAGTATGGGTAAAGAATTGATTCAAGACATCAAACAACCGAAACGGCGTTTGGCGGAGATTTTGCCTAGAAATCGCGTAATCAACGATGAGGTGATAGAGCCGCCGCGGCCGCGCCGTCGCCGCGGATGGCTCTGGTTTTTTTTACTGTTAATTATTTTTGGCTTACCGGCGGTTTATTTCGCCTCTCAATATTTTGCTCAAGCACAGATTAAGGTTGTGCCCAAACGAGCAATTTTAAAATTAGCCGAAACTTTTCAAGCCTTGGCCTTGCCGGTGGAAGGGGAAGCTCCGGCAGAATCAAAAATCGGCTATCAAACGATGACGGTTCAGGCGAGCGAAGAAACCCCTGTCGCCGTGAGTGAAAAAAAATCAGTATCCGAACGGGCCAGTGGCAAAATTTTGATTGTTAATCGCTATAGTTCCAGACCGCAAAAATTGATCGCCACCACTCGTTTTCAAGACGTGACTGGCCGGATTTATCGCCTTCCGAAAGAGGTTAACGTCCCGGGTTATGTTTTGGTTAACGGTAAAATGACCGATGGAGAAATTGAAACCGCCGTGGAAGCCGATAAACCGGGGGCGGAATTTAACGGAGAAGTTAAAGAACTGACCATTCCGGCTTTTAAGAGCGACGCGCGGTTTGAAAAAATTACGGCGCGGGGTTTGGCGCCGTTCACCGGCGGTTTTGTCGGCGAACGCGCCGTAATCGCGCCGGCCGATCGAACGAAAGCCGAACAAGAACTGACCGAACGTCTACGCTCAATATTACTTGATGAAGCAACAGCTTCCGTCCCGGACGGTTTTTTGACCTTTCCCGCCGGGCAATTTTTTAAATTTCAAAGTCGAACGGAAACTAAAACTCCGGAGACTTTAACTGTCACTCTGGACGGAGAATTGACCGCCTTGATTTTTTCCCGCCGCAAATTAAGCCAATATCTCGCCGCCTCGGCGCTGACGGATTATGGCGGCGAAGAAGTGGAAATTACTGATTTTGACAATCTGAAGTTTGAAATTTCTCAAACTGACACTTTTGATCCCCTGACCGCCAAAGCCGTGGAAATAAAAGTCAACGGTTCAGCCGAGTTGGTTTGGCAGTTTGACCGGTCGGCTCTGCAAAAAGCGCTAGCTGGCGTCAGTCAAGAAGATTATCAAACGGTGTTTTTAAAATTTCCAAGCATCGTTCATATTGAAACGGTAATTCAACCGCCTTGGTTGAGGCGTTTTCCGTCGGAGACCGCCCGGATTGAAATTTTGGTTGATTGATTTGACCAATAATTCAATCTTTGTTAGTATAGGATTATAGGTCTAAATCGCCACGAAATACGGAATGGATCAGAAACCTAATGAATCAGTTACCGCAGTGGTCGTTGAGGCGTTGCCTAATGTTTTGTTTCGGGTGATTCTCGATTCAAACGGCGAGCAAATTTTAGCTTACCTCGCCGGCAAGATGCGCCTACATCGCATTAAGGTGTTAGTCGGCGATCGGGTTGAGCTTTGGCTTGACCCTTATGGCGGTAAGGCGCGAATTATTAAACGGCTATAGATTAATGCAGATTAAATCAACAGTCAGAAAACGTTGTGCCAGTTGTCGGATGGTCAAACGTCGAGGCCATCTGTATGTTCTTTGCCGCACCAAACCGCGGCATAAACAAAAACAAGCTTAATATTTTTATCTATGCGCATTGCCGGTGTCACTTTACCAGACGGAAAACAGTTGGGAACCGCCCTGACGGCGATTTATGGTGTTGGCCGGAGTCGCGCTGTCAAAATCTTAAGGCAAGCCAAAATTGATGCCAATAAGCGGACCAACACCGTCACGACCGCCGAAGAAACAGCGATTCGCAAGTTGATTGAAGAATTGAAAATTGAAGGCGCCCTAAAACGGGAGATCGCCGGTAATATTAAACGTTTGATTGACATTAAATCCTATCGCGGCGCACGGCATGAACGACATCTGCCCGTGCGCGGCCAGCGGACAAAGACTAATTCTCGGACGCGGCGCGGTAATGTTCGCAAAACCATGGGTTCGGGCCGGAAGAAATTGGAGAAAAAATAATTTTAATTATGGGTAAGAAACGAATTGTAGCGCAAACAGGAGCGACCGTCGCCGAAACGGCGGCTGGCCAAGCCGCCGCCGGTCGCGGCGGCGCGGCCAAACATAAATTGGAAACCGGAGTGATTCAAATTCAGGCAACGTTTAACAACACCAAATTGTCGCTCCATGATTTAAACGGCAACTTAATCGCTTGGGTGACCAGCGGCGGTTTGGGTTTTGCCGGAGCCAAAAAAGGAACGACTTTTGCCGCCGGTAAAGTTGGCGAACGATTAGCGGATCGCGCTCTGGCTTTAGGGGTCAAAGAGGCCAATGTCATTATTAAAGGGGTCGGCGCCGGACGCGAAGCGGCGTTGCGCGCTTTTTCCGCCAAGGGAATAAATATTTTATCCATCAAAGACGCTACCCCGGTGCCGTTCAACGGCCCGAAACCGCGCAAGCCGCGCCGCGTTTAAAGTTTAAAATCCAATTATGAAAATCGGTCCAAAATATAAAATTTGCCGGCGATTAAATGAAAAAGTTTTTGGTAAATGCCAAACCACCAAGTTCAGCATTTCCGGCAGTGCCAATAAGAATAAAAAATCAGCGGCCCCGGCGGGCCGCCGCGCCCTTTCGGAATACGGCAGTCAACTGTTAGAAAAACAAAAAGCTCGTTACACCTACGGCGTCAGCGAGCATCAATTTAGCCGCTATGTCCGAAGCCATCAAGACCAAACCGCGCTCTATTCGGCATTGGAAACCCGCTTGGATAATGTCGTCTTTCGTCTCGGTTGGGCGCCATCTCGGGCGGCGGCGCGCCAGGCGATTACGCATGGCCACATCACCGTCAATGATCACCGTCTGTCCATTCCGTCTTACGCGGTTAAAATCGGTGATAAAATAAGAATTAAACCGGCCAGCAAAAATTCCGCCTGTTTCCGTAATTTAGACGAACGTCTGCGCGATTATCAGCCGCCGGCTTGGTTACAGGCGCCGGCGGCGGGCGAAGGGGTGATTTCGACCGCGCCGCTGGCCGGCAGCGCGGAGATGAATTTGAATTTCGGCGCCATTATTGATTTTTACAGTCGAGTTTAATTATTATCAATTCGGTCACGTTTTAATAAAAATAATATGGAACTAAATATCATCTTACCGTCTAAGCCGAGAATTATCGCTGAAGACGCCATCCGCGGCAGTTACGAGGTTGACGGTCTTTACCCGGGCTACGGCCACACTCTCGGTAATTCTTTGCGCCGGATCGCTCTTTCGTCAATCATCGGCACGGCGATCACCTCGCTTAAAATCGACGGCGCGCCGCATGAATTTTCCACTCTGGTTGGCGTTAAAGAAGATGCTTTGGCGATTATTCTCAATCTGAAAAAACTTCGTTTTAAAATGTCCGGTGACGAACCCCAAACCGCGCAGATTGAAGTCAAAGGAGTAAAAACTATTACCGGCGCGGACATCACCGCCGGCGGTCAGGTGGAAATCATTAATCCCCAGCAAACTATTGCCACCATCACCGACAAAAACACCAATTTGAAAATAGAATTAACCTTGGAAAAAGGCGTGGGTTACGTGTCTAAAGAAGTGCTACAACAACTCCGACCGGCGGCCATCGGCACGATTATTTTAGACGCCAGTTTTACGCCGATTCGCCGCGTCAATTATGAGGTAGAAAATATGCGAGTCGGCGATCGCACCGATTACAACCGTCTCCGTTTTAATATTGAAACTGACGGCACTATCGCGCCGCGGGAGGCCTTTGAAAAAGCCATTGAAATCGCCATCAACCAGTTGAAAGCGATTATAGGTTTTAAGGAAGAGGAAAAAATAATTGAACAAGTAACGGCCGAAGCGGCGGCGCCTTCAGAAATGCCGCCGGTTGAAGAGGCCGAAAAAAATAAGACGCCGCCGGATGTTGATTTTTTGAAAACGCGCGTGGAAGATCTAAAACTTTCCTCCCGTGTGATTCGGGTGCTGACGGAAAATGGCGTGCGGACGATCGGCGGCCTCACCCGTAAGCGCGAGTCAGATTTGACCGATGTTTCCGGTTTGGGCGAGCGAGGGATTGAGGAAATTAAAAAATTGTTGAAAAAACATAATTTGGAATTGAAATCGTAATTATGAAGCACGGTCAACATCAACGAAAATTCGGCCGAAAAACGGACGTGCGCCGCGCGCTCCTGAAAGGTTTGGCGTTGGCGTTGATTGAACGCGGCAAAATTAAAACCACGGCGGCGAAAGCCAAATCACTCCGGCCGTTAATTGAAAAATTAGTTACCCGCGCCCGCCGGGGCGATCTGGCCAGTCAACGTTTAATCTTTTCACGCCTCGGCCACTCGCCGGCCATTGTCAAATTTATCAAAGAAATCGGACCGCGTTACGCCAAGCGAGCGGGCGGTTACACCAGAATCAGTAAATTACCGGCGCGGACGAGCGATGGGAGTCCATTGGCGATTATTGAATTTGTGTAACGAATGATCACGAATGGGGACGAATAAAGTATAATAAACTAATGAAAACGAATGAAAACAATTTAATAATTACCATTGACGCGGCTGGCGAGACGCTCGGTCGCGTGGCCAGTCGCGCGGCGGCGCATTTGCGCGGTAAAAATTCTCCCGCTTTTGAACGTCATCAATTGCCGCGCGCCAAAGTTAAGATTGTGAACGCCGCCAAAGTCAAAATCACCGGCCGGAAACTGACGGATAAACTTTACCACCGGTATAGCGGCTATCCGGGCGGTTTGCGAGCGGAATCATTGGAACAGTTGCTGGCGCGGCGCGGCGCGGCGGAAGTTTTTCGTTTGGCGATCAAACGGATGTTGCCGGCCAATAAATTGCGCGACCCGATTTTAAAAAATTTGACCGTGGAAAATTAAATAAAAAAATCAAAATCATGATTGCCAAAGAAAAAACCAAAACCAAAACCAAGACCAAAAAAGTTGCGAATGATCGTTATACCGAGGCAGTTGGTCGGCGAAAAACCGCCGTGGCTCGCGTCCGGATTTTTCCCGCCGGCAAAACCACCTGGATGATTAACGGCAAAACTTTAGAACAGTATTTTTCAACTGGTGAATTGCAACAAATGGCGCGCGCGCCGTTGCTCTCGCTTAATCCGGCGGTCACCGTGCGATCGGAAGTCAAGGTGACCGGCAGTGGTATCGTCTCGCAAGCCGGCGCGGTCGCGCATGGTTTGGCGCGCGCCTTGATTAAAGAAGACGCCGCCCGCCGGCCAATTCTAAAAAAAGCCCTTCTCCTTCGCCGTGATCCGCGAATGAAAGAACGGCGCAAATTCGGTTTGAAGAAAGCACGCAAGGCCCCGCAGTGGAGTAAGCGGTAATTTCGTAATTCGTAATGTTGGTGTCTAGCCGCGATCGTGGCCAGATGTAAACATTGTTGAGCATCTAAACAAAAAATTGACAGATTATTCATAATATGCTAGCTTAAACAGCGGAAATCGAACTGGTGTTCGATCCCCAACCACGGGGCAAAAGTGGCCTAGGACCTTGTAATTCGGAGAACATGAAATGAAACTTTTTAACGTTAGCGTCGCTCTCGGTAGTTTTGTTTTTGGATTAGTTATTGGCGTCTATCTCCCAATTTTCCCAGACACACCGAGAACTATCCCCGATGTGCAAACGTTTGTCACCAAACCACATCAACAAACAGTTCCTGAACTGGTTGTCGGCTACAATGGACCGGATGGTAAGCCGTTCGAGCTCGTCTATGATACCAAGAGCCGAAGGGTAATTCTGCGAGTGGACTCATCATCGGAGAGTTTTTTCAACGCAGATGAACTGGAACGACTCAAATCCGAGGTGGTGCGATTAATCTTGTCTGGCAAAACTTCACTCCCGCTAGGTGATAGTGGTATTTCCTTCCGATTTGCCGAAGGACAATATCCTATCTGGGGTCCACATGAAGAAGTTGGCCCGGGTTATAACTATAAGTCTCTGTTTTTTGCCGAGGGGGCGGCGATCAAAGACGGCATCATTGAGGCACAGGGACTTCCAAACAGACCTGGTCACTATTACCCATACCCGCCAGATCTTTGGCCAAATTCTCAACCCGGTTCAAGATGAACGGAGACGTTGACTTCCGTCATCCGTCACAATAAACTCAAGACCGCATGGTTCGCCGTGCGGTCTTTTTTTATCTACAAACCAAATCAGAAGTGTCACTGGCAAGGAGAGTCCTTGCCAAGACTTGCCAAGAGTCCTTGCCAGTGGTCATTACACCCTGATCTGCTTCGCCAATTCTCATAATATCAGTTTAGACGAAGCAATCAGGATGAGTTTTGATAAGGTGATGAAGAGGGATAGGGACAGATTTAATAAGGTCTAGATTGCGCCAATTATTTATGCTATAGTCGTTCTGTGTCTAAAGAATTTGAATATAAAATTGAATACGAGGTTGATAAAGAAACAAATCAAATTGTGGCGACTATCCCAGAATTAAATCATATCTCATCGTTCGGCGATTCTTTCGCTGAAGCTGAAGCCAATGTCCGAGAGGCGGCTCTCGGTTATCTAGAAGTTCTGGTAAGGGAGAAAAAAGAAATTCCGAAACCGGCCTTTCGTACCGAGGGTACCTATCTTAAAATCCTGGTATCTAAAACTGCCTCATAAGCGATGGGTAAATTAGGCAGACTGCCGGTCAGAAAAGTTATTCAGAAACTAAATAAAGCCGGTTTCGTAGAAACCCATCGTCGAGGCAGCCACATCTATCTTAAAAGTGGTGACGGTGAAAGATTTGTTACTGTGCCGGCTCACGGCTCTAAAGATATTCCTATCGGTACGCTCTATAATATCGTTGTCCGGCAAGCTGGTTTGTCTGTAAATGAGTTCAATAATTTGTAAAATCAGAAATGGAAATCTAATTTTTGTGTTTGACAAACCCCCTCTCTTTCCTGTAGTAATAAGCTCGGAAAGTGGCAATGGGCCACTGATCATTGTCAACGGCCGTAGTGAGCCAGTCCTTGAAAGGAGAATCACGGTGGTAAAAAGAATCAGTATCACTTTGGCGCCATACCTGCAAAGGTATATCGCCAATCATAAAGGTAAGGTCGACGATCCGCTGTGGAAGTCTATCGGCACCGCTCTGCGAGTTCCGGCTGACATTGTTTCCATTCTGGTAGACGATCTTAGCCGTGGTGCGCGCTTCCCGTACGATATTGCGCCACCAAAGACCAGCGGGCACATGAAGGAGTTCCAAAGTTGTTGTTCTCGTGAACTTTTTTCCACCCAGCAAAAAGCAGGTGCTGGCTCATGTGACTGTGAAAGTGGTGGACGGTGAACCAACGATTGATTTTGTTGAGTGGCGTTGTTGAGAAACTGCGACCACAGATGGAGATCGTTTACGATCTTTTGTCGCAAGCGCTCGGCAAATAGTGAATTTGTTCGTCCTGTGTTTATGCGCTTCGATAACTATCGGGGCGCCTTTTTCTTTGGGGTAATTTTGTGATAGATTATGCCGGAAGTCGGGGGCGGACACACTAACTGTTCCTAGAAGCTCGAGGTTCGGGGTGCACGCTTAAACCCCCGCCTGTGAGGACCCAGAGATGGCTGGCAAAAACGGAGAGCCGAGAACGGGGCGCCGTGAGAGGAGCGTCTATAATCTCGTTCGGCCGACGGGCCAGTTAGAGCGAAAGCCACTGTCCTACCCCCGACTTTTTTGTTTATTGAGACCGCGCGGTTCATTCCGCCCGAGGCGGACAGGCCAGCGGTCTTTTTTCTTATTCAAAAATTAGTCGTCAAACCGGGTGTTGTTGTTTGACAGCGAAGAAAAATTGAGTATGATTAGAATCTAAATTATGGATTCAGAAAAAGAAGAAAAAGAAATAAAAATTGAAGAAACGGCCGATGCCGAAATCGTGCCGGAGGACGGCGAGGGGGCGACGGAAACGGCCGAAGCCAAGTTAAAAAAATTGCGCGAGGAATTAAAACAATGCCAGACGGAAAAACAGGATTATCTGGCAATGTCGCAACGGCTGAAAGCCGACTATCTTAATTTACAACGCGAAACGGCGACCGCCAGAGACGAGCTGGTCAAATTCGCCACCGAGCCGTTGTTGCGCCAGATTTTGGAATTGGCCGACAGTTTTGAATTAGCCTTTTCCAATCATGCGGCCTGGCAGACAGTTGACGCTAACTGGCGAACTGGGGTAGAATATATTTACGCCAAATTACAAAATATTATGGAACAGGCGGGTTTAAAGGAAATTCCGGCCCAAGGGGAATTATTTGATCCGTTGAAGCACCATGCGTTAGAATTGGTGGAAGCCAAAAACCAAACAAAAATTAATCGGGTCGTGGAGGTGGTGCAAAAGGGCTACACTTTGTATGCTAAAATAATTCGGCCGGCGCAAGTCCGGGTCGGTAAATAATTTTTAATAAAACATATAAATATAAGACCAAAAAATTATGGCAAAAATTTTGGGAATTGATTTAGGCACCACTTATTCGGCTATGGCCTATATTGAAGGCGGAACGCCCAAGATTATTGAGAACAGCGAGGGCGCGCGCACCACGCCTTCCGTCGTCACTCAATCCAAATCCGGCGAACGGCTGGTCGGATTGTTGGCCAAGCGGCAGGCCATCACCAATCCGACCAACACGATTTTCGGCATTAAACGGCTGATGGGCCATCGCTTTGACGACCCGTTGGTCAAGCGCGATCGCGACATCGCCCCGTTTGTCATTGAGCGCTCCGAAGACGGCGGCGTCAAAGTGAAATTAGGCGAAAAATTCCATCGGCCGGAAGAAATTTCGGCGATGATTTTACAAAAACTAAAACGCGATGCCGAAGCCAAGTTAGGCGAAAAAATTGAAGAAGCGGTGATCACCGTGCCCGCTTATTTTGACGATTCGCAACGGAAGGCGACGCGCGATGCCGGCGAGATCGCCGGTTTTAAAGTCAAACGGATTATTAATGAACCGACCGCCGCGGCTTTAGCTTACGGTTTCAATAAAAAGAAAGACGAAAAAATCGTCGTCTACGATTTCGGCGGCGGCACCTTGGATGTCTCGGTGCTGGATATTATTGGCGGCAGTTCGCCGACGGACGAAGAACAAAGCATTCAAGTCAAGTCCACCGACGGCGATTCGCATCTGGGCGGCGACGATATTGACCAAAAAATTATTCGCTGGATTGCCGATGAATTTAAAAAAGAATCGGGCATTGACGTGACCAAAGACCCGTTGGCCCTGCAACGGCTTAAAGAAGCGGCGGAAAAAACCAAACATGAATTATCGGAAACGCGCGAGGCCGAAATTAACATTCCATTTATCACCTCGGACGCTAGCGGGCCGCGCCACCTGCTCTTGAAAATGACGCGCGCCAAGCTGGAAGACTTGGCGCAGGAATTTATTGACCGGTCAATTAAAATTATGCGTCAGGCCTTGACCGCTTCCGGCTATCAAATTTCAGACATTGACGAAATAATTCTGGTCGGCGGCCAGACGCGGATGCCGGCCATCATTGCCGCCGTCAGAAAATTTTTCAACAAAGAACCGAATCGTTCAATCAATCCGGACGAGGTGGTGGCGATCGGCGCGGCGATTCAAGCCGGTATTTTTCAAGGTGATGTTAAGGACGTTTTGTTGTTGGACGTTATTCCTCTTTCTCTCGGCATCGAAACGATGGGTGGCGTCAGCACGAAAATTATTGAACGAAATACCACCATCCCGGCTTCCAAATCTCAAATTTTTTCCACGGCGGCGGATAATCAAATTTCAGTGGAAATTCATGTGCTTCAGGGTGAACGAACCATGGTCACGGATAACAAAAGTTTGGGCCGTTTTATTTTGGACGGCATTCCGCCCGCGCCGCGCGGCCGGCCGCAAGTAGAAGTGACTTTTGATGTTGACGCCAATGGCATTTTAAACGTCAAAGCCAAAGATAAAACCACTGGTCGCGAACAATCAATCAGGATTGAGGCTCGTTCTAGTCTGACGCCGGAAGACATTGAACGGATGAAAAAAGAGGCCGAGATGCATTCGGCCGAAGATCAGAAGAAGAAAGAAGAAGTAGAAATGCGAAATAACGCGGATCAATTGGTCTATACCGCTGAGAAGGCTGTGGCTGATGCGGCGGGGAAAATCAGTGACGAATTAAAAAAAGAGATTGAAGAAAAAATCGTTAATTTAAAAAAACAGCGCGATACCGGCGCCGGAGCAGATGAATTGAAACGCGCCAGCGCCGAGTTATCGGCGGCGCTGTCTAAAATCAGCGAAGCGATGCAAAAAGCTCCTGGTAATCAAAATAGCGGCGGCCCCACGGATAATTCCAAAACCGACGACCCGAAAACCGACACCGGACCGATTCGTGACGCCGAAACTTCTTAAAAATTAAAATGGCCAAAGATTATTATGAAATTTTAGGCTTGACTCGGAACGCCACGTCGGAAGAAGTGCGAAAAGCTTTCCATAAATTGGCGCACAAATACCATCCGGACAAAAAAGGCGGCGATGAGAGTAAGTTTAAAGAGGTGAACGAAGCTTATCAGATTTTATCTGATGAACGCAAACGGCAAGCTTATGATCATTACGGTGAAGCCGGCAGTACCGGCGGTTGGGCCGGTCAAAATGCCGGCGCCGGTGATTGGCAATTTGACTTCAGCGGTTTTGACGCCGCCGGACAAGGAACGCAATTTGATCTCGGCGATTTATTTAGCGAATTTTTCGGCGGTGAACGGGACGGCCGTCGGCGCCAACGGCGCGGCCGCGATATCTCGGTGGATATCCAAATTTCCTTTGCTGAAGCGGTCTTCGGCAGCGAACGCAATTTACTGATTTCCAAAATCGGTCAATGCGAACGCTGTAACGGCACCGGCGCTGAAACCGGTTCAACGCGGCGTCAGTGCGAGGCCTGTAATGGCCGCGGCCAGATCCGCGAAACCCGCCGCTCCTTGCTCGGATCCATCTCGGCCGTGCGGACTTGTGAAAAATGTAATGGGGTGGGGGAAAGACCGGAAAAAAATTGTGCGGTTTGCGGCGGCCCGGGTGTGTTGAAAAAAAATGAAGAAATCAAAGTGACGATTCCGGCTGGCGTCAATGACGGCGAAATGATTCGTCTTTCCGGTCGCGGCGAAGCCGCCGCGCACGGCACTTTCGGCGATCTCTACATCAAAGTGCATGTGGAAAAACATCCCATCTTCAGACGAGAGGGCGAACAATTGGCAATGGATTTGTCAATTAAATTATCGGACGCAATTTTGGGCGCGGAGCAAGAAATTAAAGTGCTGGACGGCCAAATTAAAATAAAAATTCCCGAAGGCGTTTCCAGCGGTGAAATTTTGCGCGTCAAGGGACGCGGCGTGCCGATCGGCCCGGGCCGTCGCGGTGATTTGTATATTCATCTTAAAGTCAAAACACCGGAAAAAATTTCTAAAAAAGCGCGAAAGTTGGTGGAAGATTTGCGGATTGAAGGCTTATAAAAAAAGCCCCGCTAATCGCCATCTGGCGAAGCGAGGCTCTGTCAAAAATCTGCACTACGTTTGGTTTTCTTCCGTTACCGATTAATGATAATCGGCGCCCGCACGCCTTGGCTTTGACAAGTGGTGACTGTTTTCGTGACCGGTCGCGTTAATGACCAAGTCGTTTCCGTTTCGGTGTTCAGAGAGCTCGGCGAAGGGTGGTAATAACGAATGGTTTGCGCCACTTCAATAATCACCGGTGGCAAAACATTTCGACAATCGGCACAATCCGTCCCGGGCGGACAGGAAGCAAAAACCATTTCGTTGCCTTGATAGCAGAAACTTTCGGTGTCGCCGCAGGCGCCGGCTTCTTCGCAGATTCCGTTATTGGACCCGGTGCCGGCGATCGGATAGCAAGTGTCGCCGCAAACCGTCGCTTCGCCGGTTAACTCAACGACAACCTCGCCGTTTAGCAGTTGTTCATAACCAACAACTGACAACACCACTGTCCGCCCCTCAAAATTGCGCGTTAAAGTGGCCCCCGGCCGCAATTCCAAACCGCCGCCGGTACCGGTTGCCGCAGACGTCCCGGCGTTCAAAACCGTCGCCGGAATTGCCGGATAACCCTCGGCGGTGATGGTGATGGACGAAAGACCGCCGTTAACAGTGGTAAACGGCGGCAGCGATTCAATTTCCATTTTGGACTCGCAATCTTCGCCGCCGGTATAAATCCCCGGCCGCAAAGAGCCCGCGCCTTGGCTGGCCGCCACCGACATAGTCATTTCGTTGTTATGATTGGCATTGCCAATCCGGGAAGAAGAAACCGTTGCTTCGTTACCGCAACCGGTCGCTAGGCAAATTCCCAAACAGTTGAACAGTCCGTACCCAATCTCCAATGTCCTCATCCTCGTTCTCCGTAAAAAATCCCATTCAAACACAAAGAACTAACCGTTTTTATCTTAACACACTGCATTAATCTTACAAATAATGGTAAACTATCAGTGATGTCTGATCTGCTTGCCGTTTTGACGATGGTGGTCGGCGCCGGCCTTTTACTCTTTATCCGGTTTTGGCAGAGCCGCCGGCGGAGCCGGCACTGGCTGGCCGATCTTCTCACCGCGCTCGGCCTCGTCGCGCTGATGGCCGCGGCGCTCGGCTGGCTCGGCCGCTTGCCTTGGTGTGATTGCGGCTACATCAATCTCTGGTACGGCGACGCTTACGGCAGTCAAAACTCGCAACATTTATTTGATCCTTACACTTTCACCCATCTGCTCCACGGTCTCGGTTTTTATTTCTTGCTCTGGCTCATTCTGCCGCGGCGCGTGCCGTTTGTCTGGCGATTGTTGATGGCGGTCGCGCTGGAGGCGAGTTGGGAAGTAGTGGAAAATACCTCGCTGGTGATTGAATATTATCGCGCGGTCACCGCTTCACTCGGTTACTATGGCGACACGATTATTAACTCGCTCGGCGATATCGCGACGATGAGCCTGGCTTTTATCTTAGCCGCCCGTTTTCCCGCCTGGATCAGTGTGGTCATTTTTGTCGGCATTGAAGTCTTGTTTTTGATTTGGATTCGCGATAACTTGACTCTCAATATCTTGATGCTCCTTTACCCGATTGAATCAATTAAGCTTTGGCAGGTTGGCATTGGGTAGTATCCTGTGTTATAATAACGAGACATTATGAGAAATTTTTTATACGTCATTATCGCGGTCATCGTCGCGGTTTCCGCAAATTCAATAAGCGCTGTCTGGGCAAAACCAGAGAATAAATTCTCAATCTGGCTCTTGGCCGTTATTCTTATTTCCCCATTAGTTTTTATCACTTATGGGTTTGTCACTTCTAGAATCGGCGTGGCGCTGGCTTCCAGTGTGATTGATTCTTTGATGATTATCGGGTCAATTATAGTCGGCCTCTTTTTCTTTAATGAGTGGAATAAAATCCTAGGACTCCAGTATCTTGGAATGGGGCTCGCTGTTCTCGGTGTTCTATTAATCATCTTCTCTCCCTACCTGACATTCACGAAATGAATCCGTATAAAAACGATAAATCATTCTTGGAACCGATTGATTTTTCTTCCGTCAATGAAACATCCTTGGCATTTGCAGACTATCTCACCGCCCACTTTGAAGAAATTGCGGACATCCTGCTTGAATATGAGAGCTTTGAAGTGGTCAAGGATGAGTTTAATCGGACCATTGACCTTTTTAGAAATCTTTATGAAAACAAAGACTATTTTATTCTTCGCGTTAATGATATCACAGCTTTTTTACCCAGAAATCAACCGCTCTACGCCTTTTCTTGTTTCGTTGCCGTGCCGTCTCTGATGGCGCGCGAGGTGCATTTCCGCATTCCGCACAGTATGCGCGGCTTTTTCTCGAAATTACTCCAAACACTTAAAATAAAAGAATTTTTTCCCAATATTATTATTTCAAAAAAAGAAAGATTAGAATTCTTAAAAGAGCGGTCGGCGCTTCTCATGGACCCTAAAAATACCAATAGTTTGCCGATAACCGACGCAGTTGTTTTTACCGGAACTCCCCACCATGCAGAACGTCTTCGTTCAATTTTTGACACCCGAACATTGTTTATTGCCAATGGCGCCGGACATAATCCGGTTATAGTCTCGATTGATGCTGATATACAAAAGACCGTAGAAGCGACACTTAAACTCCAATTATACAACCAAGGACAGGATTGTGCCGCGCCCAATGCGATTTTAGTCTATCAGAATGTTTATCAGCCGTTTTTGCATTCATTGCGTGCCGAATTGGCAAAAGTGAAAATCGGCCCATATCGCGACCGGTCTTGCCGAGTCGGCCCGATCAGCGATCCTGAAGATCTGAAACGGATTGGGGGGTTTATTGTTGATAATCAAGTTTGGCTTGACCCGAGCACCAAGGGAGTGATTCGGACAGCCGAAACAATTGTAGAACCGACGATTATTTGCAAACCGCTGAAAGAGGGAGGAAATTATTCGGAAATTTTCGCGCCAATCATTTTTGTCCAGAAATACGAAAAAGATGCCGATCTGGCTTTATATTTTGAAAATCAGCAATACGCCCGAAATGCTATGTATGTTACTTTGTATGGCGACAGTAAATATATCAGAAATCTTATTGGAAAAAAAATTGGGGGGAAAATACTGCATCACAAAGAAACTTTTCTTCATAATACTCACTTGCACGCGCCGGGAGTGGAGCGGGGGACGCAGCCCTACGGGGGTTACGGTTACGGCGCGTCAAGCATCAGCATTAACGGCAAAATTATGCCAAAACCGACTTGTCCCCAGCGAGACATTTATGAACACCTGGTGAAGCCCTTGATTAAATCGGAAAAAATAAAAGAGTATAAAGATAGATTGTCTCGGTTGACTAAAAAAGTAACCAAGAATATCCCCAAACTGATGGGACTTAAACTGAATACGCCAGCCGTTCAGAAAGAAATAAATACCGGGAAAAGCTATTTGGATTTTTTGAGCATTAAAAAAATAGGTCGACGGTATGTGGAATTATCGGCCAAACAAATGTTTCTGCTTCGGGAACACGCGGACTCCGAGTTGATCGCCCGACTGGAAATGGAAGATAAAAAACAGATTCAAATTTTGCGAAAATTTTTAATGAATCGCAAAAGGATTGATTTGGGCGAATTTACCACCTTTCTTTATTCAATTTCAAAAAAACCGGGACTTTCGGCGGCGGGAAATCGCCACCGGCAATTGCATTTTTTCCACAATATTTATCAACTTCTTTTCGGCAAAAAATCGGGGCCGCGGCTAGCCCAATTCCTGCTTGACACCGACCGGCAAAAAATTTGCGAACTTTTGGATGTTTAAGATCATTACAAATATATCCATCTTTTAATCCTCGCAGACAAAAACCATCTTTAAAGTTTCCGGCAGATTTTTGTTATTTGGATATTTTATAATCTCAGACTTTTTGAAACCAGACTTTTCGTAAGCCCTGATAGCTCTCGCATTGTTGGGGCGGACCTCCAGATAAATTTTATTAATATCAAGCCCTTGCGCTTTCTCTAGCATTTTTTTTATAGCGATTGTTCCGTAACCCCTGTCTCGGTATTCTTTTTCTCCTATAATAATTTGTGTCTCATACCAGGCGGATTTGCGTTTAACAAATGATATGTGTCCGATGATAGTTTTGCCCACGGTGATAAGAAAATGATAAGCGCTTTTTTCACCAGTAACTATCCGAGAAAAATATTTTTCTATTTTTTGGTCGGCAATGCGGCGCAGTATACCGCTGGTTAAGGTAAGCAGTTCCTTATCTCTCCACCACTTGGTGAAATATTTTTTGTCACCCGGGACGATTTTTCGTAATTTTAGTCTGTCCATAAATAAAAACGAGGCTAAGAGAAGTATAACACTTTTCTTAGCCTCGCGTACCACCATCCCAGTGTGTTTTAGTGGCAGTTGCTGGGTCGTTGACAAGTGCAAAGCACTTTTAGTTTTGGCAACGACCTAACCCTGATAATCGACTGTTGCCCTCGTTTTTTTCGTTTGGGTATCGTTTTCTGCATAATACTCACCCCCTTCTTTTGCAGTTTGGAGAAATTCTGGCTCTAACACCATCGCTTCCCGCAGTTGTTCTCGAAGAATCTCTTGAGTCATTCGACGGTAGAAATCACACATCCTTTCGATCTTGGCGGTTTTAGTTGCTCGAGCAAACTCTTGTGTGATATTACAACCGCCGGCGCATTGTCCCTCGATCATGCATCCTTTGCACATCTCCATTACGCCAGTGAGATGATCTCTCACGAAACAATGATAAGCGGCGCCGGGCGCGTGGAACGATTGGATTTCCGAAAGATTGCCGAGTTGAGTCGTGCTATAACTACATCCGTAAATATTTCCGGACGGGCCTACGCACATGCTGTTGCCGCGAACTGCGCCGCAAAACGCCACGCGACTCTCCAGTGTAAATTCGTTAAGATTTTCAGCCGGTCGAGACCAGAAACCAGGAACATCGACACCTTTTGCTGCCGCATAGCGCCGGATGCTCATCAGTTTCGTGACAACCCCCTCCACCGGAATTTCTACCATATTGACTACATCAATATCGATTCTGATATTCTTCATGCCACGGGCTATCGCCCAATCGATAATTGACTCATCAAGCTGGTGAAAATTATTTTCGGTGACTGTCACCGCAATGCCATCGAGCGGGTATCTCGCCTGAGCCAACGCATCGAATCCACGCATGATCTGGAGAAATGTACCGTCTCCGGACTTTGTCAGTCGTACACGATCATTTTCCTCACGCGAGCCATCGAGACTGGAAGCGATCTCAACGCCATACTCTTTGAGGGTCGCGGCGATCTCCGGCATGATAAGCGAAGCGTTTGTATTGATCGAGAAACGGAATTCGAACTCCGAGCTGTAGGTGGCATGACAATATTCAAGCACTTGCTTAATCACGGACCATACTAGCAGTGGTTCGCCTCCACCGAAGTTGATTTCGGCGGTACTCTTTCCGTGCCCGCGAAGAATCTCGAGATACCGACCCACCGTTTCTTTAGCTGTTTCGAACCGCATAAACTTTTTTGGATTGTTGATACGGTCGGAAGTTTCCAAGTTGTTGAAATGGATGCAGTAGGTGCAACGGAAGTTGCACGCCTCGCTCATGATGAGTTCAAAATAGTCAATCAGCGAACCGCTGATAATTTCTGCTTCGCGCCCCTTCATCTTCTCCTCAAGAAATGCTCGATCATCAAAATCCTCGGTAACGAGAAAATAACATCGTAATAATTCCTCAATCGCTTCCCGATCTTCCTCAGTCAGTTCATTGCCGAGTTGTAAACAAATCGTTGTTGGTTTCGAAAACAACTCTATAAATTCTAGCGTCTCGGCAGGAATAATTTTTGGGTAACCAAACAACGAGTGCCAAATTACTGCGCAGTCGCTATTCCGGACGACTTGCAAGAACGGTGACTTCACATATACGGCATTGAAATTAATTTCCACGGCAGTTTCCTTTCCATGTAATGTAAAGGTGCTATTACTTGAACCCCCCGCGAAGTTTCAAGGTTACTAATACCACCTTATACCCACTCGACATTTTGTCAAGACGAAAAAATTTTGCTAGAATCTCAATAATGAACTCTTTTAAAAACAAAATTAATATACTGGCTTGGGTGACGATTATCGGAGGAACGATTGCCGTGGTGGCGGTATCGTTATTTATCAACTTCTTCTCGGCAAAGAATCGGGGCCGCGGCTAGCCCAATTCCTGCTTGACACCGACCGGCAAAAAATTTGCGAACTTTTGGATGTTTAGGTGAATCCAAAAAATTACCAGTAATAGTGAAATATGGACGAAATAAAAATTCAGGAAAATCGCGAAAAAGATTCTATAAGAAAATACTGGTTTGGATACCTAGCGCATAATTTTGTAGTTAAAAAACTGTTTGCGTTATCGTCCAAACGATTACAAAACAGAATAGTGAGTTTGGTCGTCGGTACACCAAGAAGTATTCTCGATACATCGTGCGGAGACGACGACTTAATAGTCAGAATTTGTCGAAAATTCGGAGCGAGCATCTGTATTGCCAACGACCTTTCTCCCCAATTAACATCTTTTATCAATGATACCGGAGTAATTTTGAGACGCACTAATTTTAATATATTATCCCAACCCTTTGTCAATAAATTTGATCTTGTTGTCTGTAAAAATACTCTTCACCATATACCCAAAGACTACCAGGCCAATCTGATTGGTTATTTATTGAAAATATCGCGTCAACTAATAATCGTTGACATTGAGAACCCAAAAAACAGCAGCATCAGAGCGAGAATCTGGAATTGGTATTATCGGATCATCCTTGGGGACAAGAGCGATTATTTTTTAGATTTCGAAGAGTTTCAATCAACCCTTTCGTCTGCTGGAAACCAATTTACTTTTGGCAAATTTCCGACAATGAAAGGAGATTATATGTATGGTGTCACCACTAAAGAAACTTAAGATCGGACTCCAGTCTCGCGTAATCTTCTCTGGATCCAGAAAAAACCCAATCTACTTTTTTCGTCAACCTTTTACATAAGTCATTAAACTGATCTTTACCCATGGGCAACAAATCAAACTCACTTAATATTCTCCCTAACCGCCCTCGCTCCTGCTCGATTAATTTTTCATCCTCAGTGTTTATCATTTTTTCTATTTCTATGTAAGATATAGGTCCGGCGTTGACTGACGCAATTTCATAATCATCTTTTTTTGAAACAAAACGTGTTGTTTGTCGCCGCATAACCTTAGAATCAAAACCCAGTGCGTTGAAGATTTTAACGAAACCTAAAAACTGTTCTAGTTTGATTTGTTGAATCACTTCCATCCGGTCATGGGTATGAAAGTCGCCTCGTTTTAGAACTACCTCCGAGTATTTTTTTGAATTGGTTCTTACCCTGATGTCATAATTTATATTATTTATGGTACCGAGAAACAAAACCGAGATTCTGTTTTCAGATGAACTCAATACAAATTGAGAAATAATTTTTTTTTCGACAAGCTCTCGTTTTTCTTCCGGTATTTCTGACCTCAACTCAATTTCTTTGTTTATTAAACTCATAGCGCCATACTATCACAATTTGAATGTACAAAAAAGAGCGACCTGCCTTAGGTCGCTCATTGAGTGTGATTTTTCGTCTTACAAATCGATAGCCTTGACCACGATTTCGGCGCAGGCTTCCGGTGAAAACCTTTGAGTGTCAATCATCACGAATGGCAGATTGAACTCTAATGCGTTTTTATAAAACAGAGTTGTGATTTCGCGTTGGATATCAAGCACTCGTCGATCCCCCGCAGACAATCCCCGATGCATCATTCTCTCTGCTTGAACTTCGTAATTCAGAGAGAGAATTACTGTCAGCGTCGGTGTGACGACAGAAAGAAAATCGTTTGCTGGCACTACGACCCCCATTGCTTGGTGATAGGTGTAAGTCGAGAGCCAATACCGATCCGAAACGATTTTACCGCCGTTGGCTAAGATGGACCCAATCTCCTCGGAGGCGTCATAAATGCCATCCCGGTAAAATTTATAGTGTTCTTCCGGCGGCGAACTCTTGTCCACTCGTTCTCGAATTACGAGATACTTCCTAGGTGGTGTGGCATAAGCTACAGCTCCCAATTTTTTTGCCAGGATTGGGCAGAGTGTGCTTTTACCACACCCGTCCGCGCCCTCTATGACAATGAACATGTTTTACCTCCTTTCCCATTGAACGTTCAAAAGTAACAATCTTTTTCTTTTGTCGCCGATAGTTACTTCTACAATATCACCGATTGTGATGCCTAACACAGCTTGGCCAAGCGGTGCCATATAGGATACACTAGTCCCGGTATTATCGAAGATCATAGCACTACCGACACGAAAACTCTTTTCCTCGCCCGTATCCAGGTATTTGACTGTAACAAGACAACCAATTCTCACCTTACCATCTGTTGGTAATGGGGTATATTCAACGAGTGAAGCCTCCCTCCTAACCAACAGGAGTTGTCGTAAATGATTTGACCACATTGCTGCTGCTCTTTGACCTTCCTCATAGCCTGGATTGTCATGTGAAGTTTCTGCTCCCTGTTGGCAACTCTCTCCGATTTCCCGCAAGGCCTTCTCGATCTCCTTCTTTGTTTCTTTAATCTTACGATCGAGCGTTTCCAGATCCTCCTTCAAGAAATATCCCATATTTTAAATCTCCTAGGGTCGTTAGACCGATTTTCTACTCAAGCCGGCCACTGATTTTCAAGGTACCAACCTTTCACTCCATACACCTTATACCCACTCGACATTTTGTCAAGACGAAAAAATTTTGCTAGAATCCCAATAATGAACCCTCGTAAAAACAAAATAAATGTCTTGGCCTGGATAATTATTATTGGCGGGACAATCGCTGTGGTGGTGGTATCATTTATTTTATATCAACACACGGTGAATCTTCTTACTGGCAATCTGCGGCAACGGATTGAGAGTATTGCGCGAACTGCCGTTCCCGCCTTTGATCCAAAAGATATTAAGGAATTACAAACAGAACCTGATTGGCAGAAGCCGGAGTGGAGCAGGGTGGTAAATCAATTGTTGGCCATTGAGCAGAGTCATATCGACATTCTTTTCGCCTACATTTTTAGAAAAGATCCCAACGATCCAAATCAAATGAATTTTGTGGCGGACTCCCATTCAATAAATCCATACGCCAACACCGATGACGATCCGACAAATGATGTTGACGCTAATCGAGACGGTGTTATTGAGCCGGATGGAGCTGATTATCTACAGTGGCCCGGACAAGATTACGAACCCCCTCCGGAAGGAACTTTTAGGGCGTATGAAGTTGGTCCCACCACCAGTAAAGAATTATATGAAGATTCATTCGGGCGTGTGATTACCGGCTACGCTCCAATCGTGAGTAACGGAGAGACAATCGCGGTGCTGGCGATTGACATAAAAGCCGATGATTTTTTTACTATTACGCGGCAAACCCTTTATCCGTTTTTAAGTTTTATTTTTTTCCTTATTCTTATCATTTTATTCCTCTTCTATTTTATTATCAAAATGTGGGGTAAGCAATTAAAGAAGGAAGTGGCACATGTGGAACAAGTTGAAGGTCTGGTGAGCGAATTAAATAAAACTAACGATAAACTCTGGGCGGCTAATGACAAACTGCAAGAGCTGGACAAACTAAAAACGGAATTCGTATCAATGGCGACGCATCAATTGCGGTCACCGCTGACGGCAATCAAGGGTTACGCGTCAATGTTGCTGGAAAATTCGTTCGGGCCGGTGGAAACAAAAGCGCGCGGGGCGATGGAGATTATTTTTCAATCCAGTCAAAAGTTGGTTCATGTGATTGAAGATTTTCTCAATATCACGCGGATTGAACTCGGCACGATGAAATATGAAAAAATCCAGTTTGATTTCAGTTCTCTGGTGAACAATGTCGTGACGGAATTAAAACCGAACATTGAAAAACGCCGACTCAAGTTTTCGGTGGAAGTGGCGCCGAAAGTCAATTTTCACGTAACCGGCGATTCGGGGAAGCTGTCGCAGGTGGTTAGCAATTTGATTGATAATGCGATTAAATATACGCCGCCGCTTTCAACCGGCGGCGAACCTGGCACAATTCGGATTTTACTCGATCGCGTTAAAGAAAAAATTCGACTGGTGGTGGCGGACAACGGCGCCGGCATTCCGGCCGCAACGATTCCAAAATTATTCCAAAAATTCATTCGCGCCGACGACGCCGGTAAATTAAACATCACCGGCACCGGTCTCGGCCTTTATGTCGCCAAGCAAATTGTAGAAGCGCACAACGGCAAAATCTGGGCCGAGTCGGACGGCCCGGGCCGCGGCAGTCGGTTTGTGGTGGAGGTATAATTTAGAACGATGAATTCAAAATATTTTTGGTTGTTTTTCCTCATTTTTGTCATCATTGGCGGTATTTTTTATGTGTCGGATAAAAATATTCACCAAACAGACGTTAATAATTGGCCGGTTTACCGGAATGAAAAATATGGTTTTGCGGTGAAATATCCGCCGGGGTGGGGGTTTTCGGAAGCGACCGAAGAACCGGAAGCCGGGAGAGAAGGTCCCAGATTTAAAACCCATTATATTATTTTTGGTAAAAATGGTTATAAAACTCCCGAGATTGAACTTTCTCACCAAAATCAATTAGAGATTTTTGAAGAAGATATTCAAGAAATTTTAAGATTCTTTATTGAAACTGGGCATGAGCCGCGTTATCTGAAAACAGGTGAAGAAATACATAACGGAATTACAATGATGAAATACCATTCTAACTTACCGACTGACGATAAAGACTTTTTTTATATTTTTCAAAAAAATGGCATTGTTTATGTTTTCCACACTCTCGGTATTTTTGCCGAACCAATGCTTGATTCATTTGTCTTTTTGAAGTAAGTGCGCGATAATTTGTCCTGGAGGTTTTGACGAACAGTTCGTCGGAACATTTTTTGTTCTTTGCACAAATGAGGAGACAGTGATGAAAAAACGAAATGCCCGCAGTGTTTGTTGGTTGTGCAGTTTGCTGGTATCGGTGTCAATGACTAGTGGTCAGATGGCTGCTCCAGCGACCACTTTTTCTTGGCCGGTTGATTCAAATTACCATTCTGATTTCGGTCCTTTTCTTAACTTTGGTAATTTCCAAAAATATCACCTTGGCGAGGATTGGAATGCGACTGATGGTCAAGATTTCGGCGAACCGGTTTATGCCGTCGCTAACGGTAAAGTTGTTGATCTGCAGAATATAAATCAGCCCGATCCTTGGGGTAAAGTGATAGTCATTGAACACATTCTGTTCAATGGTCAAAAACTTTATTCGCTCTACGCCCATCTTGAAGATCTCTACGTTGTCAAGGGAACAGTTGTTGCCATAGGCGAACAAATCGGCACCATCGGAGACGCCAATGGTTATTATGGACCGCAAAATAATAGCGGCCCGCATTTGCACTTTGAGATTCGTAATGATCCTAGGTGGCGCGACGCGCCGCAAGGTTATACCCGCTCACCCCTTGATCTTAAAGTAGCCCGCCGCTTCAAAAATCCATCGCTCTTTATTGACGACCGAATTGGTTTGCAATCAGTCCCGCTCGCGGCCGGCAACTGGACGGCGATCAATCCGAAAGTTAATAGTTCGTCGGCTTTGCTTTTTATCACTTCCGGCCAGCGAACTATGACTTACAATCAGGCGGTGGCCGAAAAGTTGGTTGACGCCAAAATCCAATACCGTTGGCTTGGTGATTGGACCTGGAAGAACCTGGTAATCACTGAAATGAATTGTTTCAGTACTACCGAGTACCGCTTTCGCGCGAAGAAGTCCGGTGTGACTCTGAATTTAATTCTGCCCGGTCATAACTTTCAAGCCGCGCGCGCGGTGCAAGACATCATCTGGTTTGCTTCAATTAATCCGAATTTCCATTCTTGCCAACCGGAAACGATTGAAAGTTTCAGTGCCAATGATGAGCGGTTTGATTTTCGCCAACTGACCTGCGATTATCAACACCCGCATCACAATACGACCACGACCGCCATTCCGGTTCGTCATGCCACTAACTGGAAATATCCGTTATTCCGATTTATTTCCTACTATGATCCGGAGACAGAAGTTTGGAGTGAGTGGTTGGAATTAGCGCCCGGTCAACTTGATCCATAAATCTCTTCACCCTCTCTTTGTTAGTAGAATCCGCCCCGCGCGCCAGTCGCCGGGGCTTTTTCTTTGTGTATAATTAGAAATAATGGCAAAAGATTTTGAAGTTTGGCTGGCCGGATTGATTGTAATCGCGCTGGGCGTTCACTACACCGGCGCGGCGCCGAAAGTTTTGGCCGATTGGTTAATACTGGCCGCGGCTTTGTTCGGCACGGCGCCGGTACTCGTCAGCGCCGCGCGCCAGCTTTGGCGCCGTGAAATTTCAATGGATCTGCTTGCTTCGGTCGCGTTAATTTTTTCGCTCTTAAGTCAAGAGTGGACATCGGCCGCTTTCATCGCCTTAATGTTGGTCGCCGCGCGTTTTTTACAAAAAATTACCGAGCGCCAAGCGGAGCGAAGTATTAAAAGTTTGCTTAAGTTGCGGCCGAATTTAGCCAATCGAATTAACCGCGGTCAATTAGAAACAGTGTCAATCAATCAATTATCGGCTGGCGACACAATCATTGTTGATTTAGGGGAAAGAATTCCGGTGGACGGCGTCATTAGTTCGGGCGCAATCACGGTTGACGAGTCGTCGCTTACCGGCGAATCGCTACCGGTGGAAAAAAATATCGGCGCTAAAGTTTTTAGTTCGACCATCCTAGTTTCCGGCAGCGCCCAGATCATTGTTGAAAAAATTGGTCGCGACACGACTTTGGAAAAAATCATCGCGCTGGTGGAATCGGCCGGCCAACATAAACCGCGTTACCAAACTATCGGTGAACGATTTGGAAAAATTTATTTAATCGGCATTTTTTTGGTTTCCGGTTTGGTTTTTTATCTGACGCAAAATACTTCGCTGGTGTTATCAATCGTGCTGGTGGTTTGCGCCGACGACGTCGCCGTGGCCGTGCCGCTCGCGTATTTAGCCGCGACCCGGGCCGCCGCGCGGCGCGGCGTGATCATCAAAGGCAGTAATTATTTGGAGGCGCTCGGCGATGTGACCACAATCGTTTTTGATAAAACCGGCACTTTGACGACCGGACAATTGCAATTGGTGGAAATTGTTCCGCTGGCGCCTTGGACCAAACATAACATCTTGGCTTACGGCGGCGCGCTGGCCGAACAATCCAAACACCCGATTGCGAAAGCCGTCGTCGCTTACGCGCAAGCGGAAAAAATTCAATTGGCCTTGGCCGAGCGCGTGGAAGAGCTCGGCGGTTTGGGTTTAGTCGGCGCCAGCGGCGGCCAAGAAATTATTTTCGCGCGCGGCGCCTTAATGACGGCCAGAAATATTCGCGGTTTTGAATTATTGCAATCGGAAATTGACCGCTTGGAAAACGAAGGAAAGAGTCTGACTTATCTCGCGATTAACAATAAACTTGCCGGTCTATTGGCTTTTACCGACCAGATTCGGCCGGAAACAAAAAAAACGATTGATCAATTGCATCAATTAGGCATCAGGCGCACTGTAATGTTGACGGGCGACAACCAACGGGTGGCCAAAACCGTCGCCAACGCCAGCGGTATTAAAGAAGTTCACTCGCAACTTTTGCCCGGGCAAAAAGTTGAACATCTAAAACATTATTTGACCACCGACCGGACGGTGGCGATGGTGGGCGACGGCATCAATGACGCCGCGGCTTTGCGCGGCGCGACGGTCGGTATCGTCCTCGGCGCCATCGGTTACGACGTAGCGATTGAGTCGGCCGATATTGTTTTGATGCGCGATCAGATTTCTAAAATTCCCGAATTAATTAAATTGGCGCGGTTTGTAAAACGGATTGCGTTGCAAGATTTTGTTTTGTGGGGCATTTCCAACATTCTTGGTTTAAGTTTGGTTTTCAGCGGGGTGATCGGGCCGGCCGGCGCCGCGGCTTACAATTTCATCACTGATTTTTTCCCATTGTTTAATTCTTTGCGCGCCGGCCGAAAACAACATGGCAAAAATTCTTGACGGCCGAATCGTTCAAGCGGAAATCAAAAAAACGCTGATGGCGGCGCGGCGGCGTTTATTATTTGAACCGCAATTGGTGATTATCCAGGTTGGCGCTCGACCGGAATCAAATTTATACATTGAACGGAAACAAAAATTTGGCGAGGAAATCGGCGTGAAAGTTACTCGCGCGCGTTATGCGGAAAAAATCACCGAAACCAAATTAATCTCGGCGATTAAAAATTTTAACGCCGATCCGACCGTGCAGGGGATCATCGTGCAATTACCCCTGCCGCGTCACTTACCACCGGCGCCGATTTTGAATGCCGTTGATTTGGCCAAAGATGTAGACGGACTAGCGGCCGGCAGTAACTTTCAATCGGCCACCGCGCGCGCAGTTTTAACTTTATTAGATTATTATAATTTTCCGCTGGCCGGACGGAAAGTGACGGTGGTGGGACGCTCGACGCTGGTGGGCAAACCGATCGCCTTGGCCTGTCTGAAGGTCGGCGCGACCGTAACGATTGGCCATCAGCAAACGAAAAATTTAAGCATGATAACTAAACGGGCTGACATTTTAATCGTGGCCACCGGCGCCGCTGGTTTAATTACTAAAAATTATGTGCGGCCGGAGCAAGTGGTAATTGATGTGGGGATTAATGTTGTTGATAATCAAAAACAAAAAAGAAAAATTATCGGCGATGTGACGTTTGCCGAAGTGGCGAAAATTGTCCGGGCGATCTCGCCGGTGCCGGGCGGCGTCGGACCTCTGACGATTGCTTGTCTCTTTGAAAATTTATTGAGCACCTGCACAAAAAATCCCGCCGATTAACTAGACGGGATAGTGATTGACGGTTGATAAAATAATCATCAATTAAGAACAAAAAAACTGATGATACTGACTGTTGCCGAAACAATTAGGGCGATAACGGAAAGGACATTGCCGCCTTTTAAGGCAATATTATTTGTAGACATCGATCAAACTCCTTTGGTTAGTTGTTCCAGTCTAATCCAGTCTAAATTTAACATAAAATTGTTTTTTAAACAAAGAAATCCCTCACCCAACAATTAAGTTAGGTGAGGGATTGTGTCAACTAATCAGTGTTCAGTAGTGTTCGGTCAGCTGACCGCTGGCTCGAACTTCGGTTCGCGCCGGCGGCGAATCAACATCGCAGCCATGCCGACGCCGAGCAACGACAAGGTCGCGGGCTCGGGGACGATCACGCCGGAAACTGAAATATGACCGTCCCAACCGTTGAGAGTAAACCATTCCGGCGCCGGCGGTGACGACGGCGACCAGTAATTCTGATTGAAACTGGCAGAAGAATTAGTTACTCGGCCGCCAATCACATAAAAGTTCGCAAAGGCGTTTGTCCACAATTCTTTTTCGCCGCCCGGCTGACGAACCCAATAATTATAATTGGTGTTCGCGTCATAGGAAAGAGAAAACACTGGTCTTCCCCCGACATAAGGCCAAGGGTCGGCGTCCACGAACGAGTATTCGTCAATCGACAAACGGCCGTTCACCGACGGCCCTTGATTGTCCGTCGGAAATTCACCCGGATCTTCGGCAAACGACCCGTGCATATAGATCGAAGCCGAAAATCTGCCGATTACCCCATCGTTCGGATTGTCGTCGGGATAAAGATCAACGCTTCCCGATATTTCCGATACCAGTAAACCGTTGCCGTTGACCGAACCCCAACCGCGAACATCGTCATGACCGCTACTCGCGTAGCCGTTACCAATATTACGGCTACCTCCGCCACCGCCACCACCACCGGGCGGCACCGTCGGAACAGGCGGTAGAACCGGGCCAGCCGAAGCCAACCCCCAATTCCCCAACAGCACTAATGCGACTGCGACCATAACCGTCATCAGACTCCATTTCGCTTTCATTGTTATTCTCCCAACTGACAATGACCAGAAAACGGCTTAACCACGGTGGGAAAGCCTACAATTGCTATGCTAGCAGAAATCAAATAATTTGTCAAACTTTGGTAATCATCATAATGCTGTTATGATTAGCCGATGTCTAACCAACAAAAAATTATTCTCTCCGGCGTCAAGCCCACCGGCCGGCCGCACATCGGCAATTATTTCGGCGCAATGAAGCAATTCGTTGATCTTCAAGAAAATTACGAGTCTTACATTATGATTGCCGACTACCACGCGTTAACGAGCATTACCGGCGCGGCGGCACTCGCTCAAGATATTTTTGAAGTGGCGGTTGATTATTTAGCGATTGGTCTGGATCCGGCGCGCGCGGTAATTTTTCAGCAATCGGCCGTGCTGGAGCATACTGAACTGGCTTGGATTTTTAATTGTTTGACGACGATGCCGTATCTCGCCCGCGCCCACGCTTACAAAGACGCGCTGGCGAAGGATAAAGAGATTAATGTCGGTGTTTTTGCCTATCCGTTATTGATGGCGGCGGATATTTTACTCTATGACGCCGACGCGGTGCCGGTGGGGTTGGACCAAAAACAACATGTGGAAATCGCCCGCGACACGGCCGAAAAATTTAATCGTTTGTTCGGCGAAACTTTCAAACTGCCAGCACCGTTGATTTTGGACGAAGTTAAGACCGTCATCGGTTTGGACGGCCAAAAAATGTCCAAGAGTTATCGCAATACCATCCCGTTGTTTGCGACCGAACGGGAATTGAAGCAATTGGTAATGAGCGTCAAAACTGATTCCAAAGGGGAAACGGAACCGAAAAATCCGGAAGAATGCAACGTGTTCGCTTTGCATCGGCTTTTCTCCGAAACGGATTTGCCGGAACTGAAACGACGTTACGTCAAAGGTGAAATCGGTTATCGGGAGTCAAAAGAAATTTTATTCAAAAATATGAATGCTTATTTGGCGCCTTTGCGCGAGAAACGAGCGGGGATTGCCGCCGACCGCGATCGCGTTCTGGAAATTCTCCGCGCCGGTGGGGAAAAAGCGCGAGCGCGAGCGAGCGCCAAGATGGCGGCGGTGAGACAAAAGATTGGAGTGGAGTTAAAATTTTAAATATTTATGCAAAACCGCACTTTGATTAAAGATTTGAAAAATAAGGTCGGCGAGACGGTGACGCTCGCCGGTTGGGTGGACGCGCGGCGGGATCACGGTAAATTGATTTTTTTGGATTTGCGGGAGGCCACGGGGAAAGTGCAAATGGTCGCTCTTCCTAATCATACCGAAGTGCATCAAGTTGCCGCCACGTTGCGAAACGAATGGGTGATTAAGGTTACCGGTCAAGTCAATAAACGACCGCTGAAAATGATCAATCCCGACTGGCCGAACGGCGATTTGGAAATTGAAATTTTGACGTTGGAAATTTTGAACGAAGCGACGCCACCGGCGATTCCCGTTGATTCCGACGGCTGGGAGATTGGCGAGGAAAATCGCTTAAAGTTTCGTTATCTTGATTTGCGCCGCCCGCGCTTGCAAAAAAATCTTCGCTTTCGACACCGCTTAATAAAATTTATCCGCGATTATTTGTCCGAACGGGAATTCATTGAAGTGGAGACGCCGATTTTGACTAAAACGACGCCGGAGGGCGCGCGGGATTATCTCGTGCCGGCGCGACTTTATCCGGGCAATTTTTACGCTTTACCGCAATCGCCCCAACAATACAAACAACTTTTGATGGTGGCGGGGGTGGAAAGATATTTTCAAATCGCTCGTTGTTTCCGCGACGAGGATACGCGCGGCGACCGCCAACCAGAATTTACGCAACTGGATTTGGAAATAGCCTTTGCGGCCCAAGAAGAAGTAATGAGATTGAATGAAGAATTACTCATCGCTTTGGTCCAAAAATTATCGCCGGAAAAAAAGATTTTACAAATTCCGTTTCCGCGATTGACTTACCGCGAAGCGATGGAAAAATACGGCACCGACCGGCCGGATTTGCGGCCGGCTGCTTCCGCGGCTGATGAGAATAAAACCATTCTGGCTTTTTGTTGGGTCATTGATTTTCCGTTTTTTGAGAAAGATGAGAAAGAAAATTGGATTTTTACTCACAATCCATTTTCGGCGCCAAAATCAGAATTTTTGGAATCATTGATTAAAAAAGAAAAAATCGGCGAAATTATCACCAGCCAATATGACATTACCCTAAACGGTTTTGAGATTGGCGGCGGCAGTCTTCGCAATCATCGGCCGGAAAATCTAAAATCGGTGTTGGAAATTTTGGGCCATAATCATAATGATATTCAAACTAATTTCGGCCACATGCTTCAAGCGTTGGCCTCCGGCGCACCGCCGCACGGCGGCATCGCGTGGGGATTAGATCGATTAATCAGCCTTTTGGCGAACGAACCGAATATCCGCGAAGTAATCGCGTTCCCGAAAACCGGCGAGGGACGAGACTTAATGATGAACGCGCCGGCGCCGGCGACCGCTGAACAACTTAAAGAATTATGGCTGAAAAGTTTGCGGTAAGAGTCGGCGAGTTTGAGGGACCTTTGCCGCTGTTACTTGAGCTGGTGGAGAAAAAACGATTATCCATCAGTCGAATATCGCTCGCTGAAGTGGCGGATGATTTTTTGAATTATGTCCGCGGATTGGAACAACCATCCAAATCTTTGCTGGCCGAATTTATCGTGATTGCTTCCACACTGATGTTGATTAAATCAATTTCTCTTCTGCCGTCGCTGACGCTGAAACAAGAAGAGAACGAGGAGATCGGCGATTTGGAACGTCGGCTGAAACTTTATGAAATTATCCGCGACGCCGCCGTCGGTCTGCGCGCGCGATGGGGACGACAAATGATTTTTTATCCGGAATCGCGGCGACTGAAAACCGTTGTCTTTTCGCCGACCGCCGAACTTACCGTTGGCAATCTGTTAGCCACGATGAATAATTTAATTCAATCGTTGCCGCTCGCCGTTGAAAAATTACCATCGCTGGCCATCAGAAAAATCGCCAGTTTGGAAGAAACGATTAAAGATTTAACCAAGCGGATTCAGATGTCTTTGCGGATGAATTTCAGCGATTTTGTGAAAAATAAACAAGAAAAGACTAATATCATCGTTAGTTTTTTGGCTTTGTTGGAGCTCTGCAAACGGGGTTTAGTGGAAGTTGAACAGGGGAATCATTTGGCCGACATTAAAATTGAAACGAAAATGGCCGGCCTGCCTCATTATGATATAATCTGAAAAATCATGGCCGCTATTTTAGAACAACAATTGGAAGCACTGCTTTTTTGGCAGGCGTCGCCGCAGAGCGTCAAACAATTAGCGACGGCTTTATCTGTCAGTGAAGAAGAAGTTCGTTCCAGTTTGACTCGTTTGGAACAAACATTAGCCGGCCGCGGCCTTAGACTGGTCGCCAAAGATAACGAATTTACTTTGGGTACCGCACCGGAATTCGGAGAATTATTTGAACGGCTGGCCAAGGACGAATTGAAAGCCGATCTCGGCCGCGCCGGATTGGAAACTTTAACCATCATTTTGTATCGCGGTCCGATCGCGAAGTCGGGAATTGATTATTTGCGCGGAGTTAATTCCGGTTTTACTCTCCGGCAATTGCTAATTCGCGGATTAATTGAAAAAATTCCCAATCCTCAATCTGCCCGCAGTTCGCTTTATCGGTCGACTTTTGACTTAATGTCGCTTTTGGGTTTGACGCAATTGTCGGAGTTGCCGGAATTTGAAACGATTAAGAAAAAAATTGATGATTTTTATCATGTCAACAACGAAACCGCGACGGCAGCCAATCAGTAAGACATATGAGCGGCTGGTGCTGGCCAGCACGATTTTTTTTATTGTTCTGGCTGTCTGGACTGCCGATTGGTCAGTGTTCAAATTTAAGACAACACCCCCGATCAATACGCTAAACCGGATTGAAAAATCAATTCCACCGATTAATCCGTTTGAAAATTTGACGCTCGAGGCCCAAGCGGTCTTGGTTTTTTATCCGGATGAAGAAAAAATAATTTTTGCCAAAAATGCCGACCACCCTTTACCTATTGCTTCATTGACTAAAATAATGGCGAGCTTGGCCGCCGAGCGCATTTTAACTCCCGAGTCAACGATTCAATTTATGAATCGGCCTTGGCGATTGGCAAATTTAACGGATTATCTTCTGGTCTCGTCATCCAACGCCGCCGCGGCGGCGTTAGCCGCCGCGGCAGAGAAGAACGATGATCCGCAAAATCGGTTGGTCAATGAAATGAATGCCCAAGCCGCGGCGATCGGTTTGACGACGACTCATTTTAACAATCCCACCGGTCTTGACTCAATCGCCGGCGAACCGGGGGGCGTCGGCTCGGCTTATGATGTCGCCAAATTGCTCGTCTATATTTTAAAAAATCGGCCGGATTTATTGACTGCCACTCGCTATCCAGAAGTCGAGGTGGCAGCGACGGATGGCTTTCGCTATCATTTAGTCAACACCAACGAAATTATCGGTGAAATTCCCGGTCTCCTGGCTTCCAAAACCGGCTATACTGATTCGGCCCAGGGGAATCTGGCGATAATTTTCGACCGCGGTCTTAATCAACCGGTGGTGTTGGTGGTGCTTGGTTCAAGTGTGGCCGGTCGTTTCCAAGACATTAAAAATTTAATCGCCGCCGTTTATGATTATTGATGTTTTTAAAGTTTTTACGCCGAGTCTGATCGCCTTTTTTGTCGGTTTGGCGATCACCCCGTTTTTAACTCACTATCTTTATAAATACAAATTATGGAAGAAGAAGGCCGGCAAAATCGCCCCGGACGGCCGCGAGACGCCGATTTTCAATCAGCTGCATCAAACGCGAGAAGTCGGCACGCCGCGTTTGGGCGGAATTATTATTTGGGTCAGTACGATTTTAAGCATTTTTGGTTTTTGGCTCCTGGCTAAATTTTTCCCGACGGAATTGACAACCAAATTAAATTTTTTCAGCCGCAATCAAACTTGGCTGCCGCTTTTCACTTTGATGGCCGGTTCGTTGGTCGGTTTGATTGATGATATTTTAGAAATTATGGGCAGTGCAATCAATCGCGCCGTGCCGCGCGGCGGTTTGCCCTTTCGCCAACGTCTCATTTTAGTCACTTTATTGGGATTAATCGGCGCTTGGTGGTTTTATTATAAACTCGGCTTATCCACGATTGACATTCCGTTTTGGGGAGAATTAACAATCGGTTGGTTAATCATTCCTTTTTTCGTCGCCGTGATGATTTTCCTCTTTTCCAGCGGTGTAATTGACGGTTTAGACGGTTTAGCTGGCGGCGTGATGGCTATCATCTTCGGCGCTTATTCAGGCATCGCTTTTTTTCAAAATCAAATTGACTTGGCGGCTTTTTCGGCGGTCATCACCGGCAGTATCTTGGCTTTTCTTTGGTTTAATATTCCGCCGGCGCGATTTTATATGTCGGAAACCGGTATTTTAGGATTAACTACCACCTTGACGATCATTGCCTTTTTAACAAAGTCAGTGGTGGTCTTGCCGATCATCGCTTTTCCGCTATTTGCCACGGCCGCGAGCAATATCCTTCAATTATGGTCAAAAAAATTTAGGCACGGCCGGAAAATTTTTCTCGTCGCGCCGTTGCATCATCATTTTGAGGCCCTGGGCTGGCCGCCGGCCAAAGTGGTAATGCGTTATTGGGTGATCGGCGTAGTCGCGGCGATCATCGGAATGATTATTACTCTCATCGGCCGCTGATGATGCACCGCCGAGTTCTCAACCGCCGTTTCTTTTTTTTCATTCTGGCGTTGGCGCTCGGCGGTTTTTTTATTTTTTTATCGGCGTCTTTAGGTTTACTTAATCGCGGGGGCGCCAGTTACGGCCGCGTGATTTTGAAGCAATTATTAATATTGATTGGAGCGATTGGTCTGATGCTGATGGCCGCTAATTTTGATTATCACCGTCTGCGACGTTGGGCCCTGCCGATTTTTCTTGTGGCCCTAGCCGTCAGTCTACTGGTTTTTGTTCCCGGATTGGGTTTTTCTTCCGGCGGCGCCAGACGCTGGCTGTCAATCGGGACGCAGACTTTCCAGCCGTCGGAATTATTAAAACTCGGTTTCATTATTTATTTGGCCGCCTGGTTGACGCGAACCAATGTCCAGTTGACCAGTTGGGCCTCCGGTTTCTTGCCCTTCGTGTTATTGATGGGCGTAACCGGCGCGACTCTGATTGCCGAACCTGACCTCGGCACTTTTTCAGTTTTAGCCGTTTCGGCTCTAGTAATGTTTTTTGTGGCCGGTGGCCATTGGCGCCAACTTTTATTGATTTCTGTTTTGGGTTTGATTCTCATCGGTGGCACGATTGCCGCCAAACCATATGCTCGAGAACGAATTTTAACTTTTATTCATCCCCAAGAAAATCTTTTAACTTCTTCTTATCAACTTAACCAATCATTGATCGCTATCGGTTCCGGCGGTTGGTTGGGTCGCGGGTTAGGCCGGAGCATTCAAAAATTTAACTATTTGCCAGAACCGATCGGCGATTCTATTTTTGCCGTGGCGGCGGAAGAATTTGGTTTATTTGGCGGTCTGTCGATTATTTTGATTTTTATTATTTTTGCCTGGTGGGGATTGGCGTTGGCGGCCCAAGCTTCCGATCGATTCGGGCGCGTTCTGATTACCGGCATCATTGTCTTAATCGCCACTGGGGCTTTTGTTAATATTGCTTCAATGCTTGGTCTTTTGCCTTTAACCGGTATTCCTTTAATTTTTATCAGCCATGGCGGTAGTTCGCTTCTGTTTTCCTTGCTCGGTTGTGGTATTATTTTGAATGTCGGTAGATTTGCTTTAAAATCTTAATTATGAAAATTGTTTTTACCGGCGGCGGTACGGGCGGACATTTTTATCCTATTATCGCGGTGGCGGAAGAAATTAACGCGATTATCAAGGAACGCAAGTTGATTAACGTTAAACTTTATTATTTTTCCGATACACCATACGATGAACCAGCTTTGTTTGAAAATAATATTCAATTTCAACGCGTCCGTTCAGGTAAACGGCGGCGTTATTTTTCATTTTTGAATTTTTTTGATTTCTTTAAGATTTTCTGGGGCACCTTAACGGCCCTGATTAAACTTTATTTCATTTATCCGGATGTTGTTTTCAGTAAGGGCGGTTATGCCAGCGGACCGACCGTATTGGCGGCGCGTTTGTTACGGATTCCGATTTTTATTCATGAATCGGATTCCCGCCCGGGACGGGCGAATCTTTGGGCCGGTCGTTTTGCCAAACGAATTGCTTTGTCTTACGCCGAAGCGGCTGAATTTTTTAAACCGAAACAGCAAAAAATCATCGCGGTTACCGGCAATCCCGTGCGCCACAATTTGCGTTATCCTTTGAGTCAGGGCGCGCGGGAATTTTTAGGTTTGGAAGAGAATATCCCGATTATTTTAATTGTTGGCGGTTCGCAGGGAGCAGAAATTATTAACGAAGTGGCGGTAGACGCTCTGCCGACCTTGATTGAACGTTACGGTATAATTCACCAGGTCGGAGCGGCTAACCTAAGCGCGGTGGAAAAACGGTCGCGGATCGTGCTGGAAAATAACAAACTGGCCGGGCGTTATAAATTATTTGCTTTTCTCAACCCTTCGGCGATGCGGATGGCCGCCGGCGCGGCGGCATTGGTGGTGTCGCGCGCCGGTTCAATTGTTTTTGAAATTGCTGCTTGGCGGATTCCAGCAATTCTGGTGCCGATTCCGGAAGCAATCAGTCATGATCAACGTTCCAACGCTTTCACTTACGCGCGCGGCGGCGCGGCGGTGGTGATTGAGCAAAATAATTTTCTGCCGACAGTCTTAGTGTCGGAAATCAACCGCTTGATCGGCCAGCCGCAACTATTGGAAACAATGCGCGCGGCCGCCGGCCGTTTCGCCAAACCGCAAGCCGCGCGCCTGATTGCCGATGAGTTGATGAATATCGCCTTGAGTCACGAATGATGAGTGTCGGGGGAAATTCCTCCCGGCAGTCTAGATTTTAAAAAAAGGCCCCTCCCGCACGATTGGGAGGGGCGAATGTGGCGAGATGTAGCGAGACAAAACCTGAAACAATTTCATTTTTCCACTCAAAACTGTGAACGCGAGGCAGCAAGATGGCGTCGGGACACCTCTTTTCTTTTGTACAATGTTGATTGATTTGAATCTGGTGGTTATATCGAGAGTGATGCCGGTGAGGCTGACAACCTCGTTTAAGCGCTACTTTTTATCCTCGGTTATTCACCCAGGTTCACGCAACCGATTTTCAATCATCTCCGTCGGCTTTTTCAAACCAGATATTGAAACAACCAGACGTCAATCAACTCCACTATTAGTATATATGGATAAGTTTTTGTGTCAAACAAAAAGGACGCCGTCTGTTTGGATATTGGTCCGGGCAGGATGGCGTCCGACTTACTAAACGAGCTCGATGTTTTGGTTGATTTCCTAAAAATCTTGTTGGTTGCTACAATAAACGGATTATGTCAGTCATTGTGCGATTTGCGCCGAGTCCGACCGGGCCGTTGCATCTTGGTGGCGCGCGGACGGCGCTGTTTAACTATCTTTTTGCCAAAAAAGCCGGCGGGAAAATCTATCTGCGGATTGAAGACACTGACCGCGAGCGGTCCAAACCGGAATTTGAACAAAATATTTTTGACAGTCTCAATTGGCTCGGTTTGAAATTTGATAATTCGGAGCCGATTCGCCAATCGGCGCGCAGTGAAGTTTATCAAAAGGTTTTGACTCAATTAATTTCCACCGGCGCGGCTTATATCTCAAAAGAAGAAAACCAAGCGGGGAGCGATGAAAATAAAAGAAGCGAGGTCGTCCGTTTTAAGAATCCGAACCAGACAATTTCTTTCGTTGATTTGATTCGCGGCGAAATTACTTTTGATACCAAAGAATTAGGCGATTTTGTGATTGCCAAAAGTTTAACCGAACCGCTTTACCATTTAGCCGCGGTCGCCGACGATATTGAAATGGGAGTCACACAGGTAATTCGGGGCGAGGACCATATTTCCAACACTCCGCGGCAAATTTTATTGATTGAGGCGCTTGGCGCCGCGCGGCCGACCTACGCTCACATTCCGCTGATTTTAGCCCCGGACCGGTCAAAATTATCCAAAAGGCACGGCGCCGTATCAGTTACCGAATATCGCGCGCGGGGTTATTTACCGGAAGCGCTGGTTAATTATTTAGCGTTACTCGGTTGGAACCCGGGTACGGCCGAAGAAATTTTTTCGCTTGATGAATTGGTTCAACGGTTTTTGCTCGCCAAAGTCCAGAAAGCCGGCGCAATTTTTGATTTGGTAAAATTGAATTGGCTGAATCGGGAATATTTGAAACGATTGCCGGACGAAATTTTAATCAATCAAGCGCCGCCGGAAATTGACGAAAAAATTGTTCGTAAAATTATGCCCCTGATCAAAGAACGGCTAACCATTTTAACCGACTTAAAACAATTGCTTGGCGAAAGAGGGGAATTTAATTATTTTTTTCAACCACCAGCTTACGGTCTAGAGTTGTTAAAAAATCAGAAGCATTTTAAAAAATTATCCGAATTAATTAACTCTGTGGGTAATCGTGATGATGATTTTACCGCCGAAAAAATAAAAGCGAAAATCATGCCTTATGCCGATCAAGAGGGGAGAAGTGAGGTTTTGTGGCCTTTTCGGGCGGCTTTGACTGGTCGGGAAAAATCACCCGACCCGTTCACAGTGGCGGCGATTTTGGGAAAGGAGGAAACCTTAAAACGTTTGGTGTATGCCGAGAATCTGGTTTAAACTATTTTTTGTCTTTTTTTTATTGTGGGCGGCGGGCGCCGCGCGCGCGGCGACGTTGGATGATATTCGCAGCCGCATCAGTGATCACAACGCGGAGATTAGAAAATTGGAAACACAAATCAACGCTTACCAAAAAGAATTACAAACAATCGGTCAAACTAGCCGAAGTCTACAGGGCGAAATTGCCCGATTGGAAACGACGCGCAAAAAATTAGCGACGGACATTCAAGTCACCGAGCAAAAGATTGCCAAAACCGATTTGACGATTGATCAATTGACGCTGGAAATCGGCGATAAAGATCAGACTCTGGCGCGCCGCCGCGCCGCCACCGAAGAAAGTTTGAGACAATGGCGCCAATTGCAGGATTTATCGCCACTAGAAGTCATTTTGCGCTACGATCATTTTTCGGATATTTTAACCGAGCTCGGCGCTTTGACGGCCTTTCAGCGCCAATTGGAACAAGATATTTTTTTAGTCTCAAAATTAAAAGATGAATTGGAAACTACTCGCTTAGCGACGGAAACTGAACGAAAAAATTTGGCGGCCCTGAAAATTCGTTTGGCTGACCAGCGGCAAATTGCCCAAGAAAATCAAACCGCCAAAGACCAATTATTGAAACAGACGAAAAATCAGGAAGTTAATTATAAAAAATTATTGACTGAAACGGTGGCTCGGAAAGAGGCGTTTGAGAAAGAATTGACCGATTTGGAATCCCAGTTGCGGATTTATGTTGATTTAAGTAAATTACCACCCGCTGGGAAGGGTTTACTCCGTTGGCCGCTGCAAAATATTTTTATCACTCAAGAATTTGGTAAAACCGTCGCCGCTAAACGACTCTATGTTTCCGGTACCCATAACGGCGTGGATTTTCGGGCGAGTGTTGGCACGCCGGTAGCGGCGGCTAGCTCCGGTTTGGTGAAAGGAACAGGGGACACCGATTTGGTTTGCCGCGGCGCCTCATACGGCAAATGGGTGCTGATTGAACATCCAAATGGTTTAAGCACGATTTACGGTCATCTTTCACTTATTAAAGCCGTTGCCGGTCAGACGGTAACCACCGGTGAAGTTATTGGTTATAGCGGCCAAACCGGCTATTCCACCGGACCGCATTTGCATCTCTCGGTGGTGGCCACTCAAGGTTTGCGTTTGGATACTTATAATTTCAAATCCTGCGCCGCCGCGAAAATTACGATGCCCCTAGCCGATCCAAGCGCTTATCTGGATCCGTTGCTTTACTTGTAAAATGGGGGAGTTAAGATTTATAATTAATCCAATGAAAAATTTAAATCAACATTCAAGTCAACCAAATAAATCCGCCGGTTTGATTAAAATTTTATTGTTCTTAATCCTGATAGTTGTCTTGTTAACCTACTTAAAAATTGATCTGAGACAATTAGTGGACACTTACTGGTCAAAAATTTTTTGATAGACAAACAAATCGGAATATGCTAGCCTTAAGATAGGAATTGATAAGTTGTTTAGGTTGAATCAGTTCCATCCTTAATTATCAAGCTATTTTGACAAACTAGGCAAGAAATTGTCTAGTTTTTTAATGCCATTTTTACTTTAACCAAAATCGGCTTAACCGGACTTTTAGCCGTGGCTCAATTAAGCTCGCCGCCGATCACTTCAGTTACGACTACAACCACCGTGCCATTGGCACCAGTTGAATCAGTAATCAAATCAGATTCATTTGAACTAGCCGTCACGGTAATTGATTTGACGACTAATCAAACGATTAGTCCAACGATTGAAGTTCATTCGGCGCCGCCGGAAATGACTATTCCGGAATTGATTGAAAAAACCAGCCGCGATTACGACCTTGATCCGCGGTTAGCTTTAGCGGTGGCTAAGTGCGAAAATAATTTCAAACACTATAATCAAGATGGTGAGGTTTTGCGCGGTCGAGCTAATCGTTATGATGTCGGTATTTTTCAAATCAATGAACAATATCACTTGGCGAAGAGTCGCGAGTTAGGTTTTGATATTTACACGCCGGATGGCAACATTGAATATGCGGTTTGGTTAATGAAAACCTCCGGTCGCGCGCCTTGGGTTTGGAGTCAACCGTGCTGGAGCAAAGAGGTTTAATGCGCAAAAGATATATTGTGCGACATACCCTTACGGATCGGGCGAGCTCTATAATCCAGGACAATTAGCGGCCGGAGTATACCCCGCTCGCCTAGCGTCTTCAACAGTGGTAAACCAAACTTTATTTTCTTCTTTAATCCGAACCGCCCCCGGACACCAAGGATAATGGTATTTAGTGCCGTTTTTTGAGCCGACAAATGTACTATTGACCGAAGAAGCGGATTGGCGTTGATTATTCGTAGTTAACCCCATTGTTGTCGTGGCTAAATTATCAATCTCAATCCTAATTGGCTCCCTCGCCTCTTTTAGTTTAGTCAGACGTCCTAAACCGAAACTTAAGCCAGCGATCAAGAAAAAATTAACGATTACCACCCCGCCTTTTCGGCGGATAAGTCCAGACTTGATTTTTTCCCAATAATTTTTTAGACTGATAGGACTTAATATATGGCTCATAGAAAAGCGGGCGGTACCGCTAAAAATTTACGCGATTCCCAGCCGAAGTTTTTAGGCATTAAGCTTTTTGACGGCGAACTAGCCGGTCCCGGCGCGATTATTCTGCGTCAGCGGGGAACAAATTTTCTACCCGGAAAAAACACCGGTCTTGGTCGCGATCACACTATTTTCGCATTGAAAGCCGGCCGCGTCCAGTTCCGCACTCGCCGAAAAACCGGTTACGATTCTGGTGTGCGAAAAATCAAAGAAGTTTCGATTATTTAGTTTTTTCTTCTTCCGGCGTAATTTTGATTTTAATTATTCCTTCACCGCCGCCACTGGAAATTTTTAAATCATAATCGCCGACGGCTTTAATCGGCCGAATGAGTTCCAACCAATCCGGTTCAAGCTCAATTTTGGTTTCTTTTTTGATTGCTTCAATAATTGCCAATCGATCAATTCCTTCAAATAAATGACCTTGTTCATTGGCTTTGGCTTCAATGGTGATAACCGTCTTACCGGTATTCAATTGGCCGATCAGTTCAACAGCTTTGGTTCTTAATTTGCCACGCCGATTCTCGTCTTGTTGTTTTAGCAATTCAACGCGTTGGCGCGCCGCGCGATCGGCCACTAAGGCCAGACCGCTTGGCAAAAGATGATTTCGCGCGTAACCGCCGGTAACATTTTTCACTTCAAATTTTTTTCCCACTCCCCGCACATCACCCAAAAGGACGATTTTCATGGGTCTAATCTTACTTGATTCCCCTATCGCCGCCTACTTGACAGAATTGAGAATTTCAATCGCTTTGTTTAATTGCGGGTCAAAATCAGGTTGACTTCCCGACCCCTCATCTTTTTTTGGCCGCTTAACAATTACCTGTGGCGTTAGGCCGTTATCCGATAAACTTTGCCCTTTGGGCGTATACCACTTAGCGATAGTAATCTTTATTGAACTGTCATCTGTCACTTTGACCAATTCCTGCACCGAGCCTTTGCCGAAAGTTTTCTCCCCCACCAACACCGCTTTGCCATATTCAGAAAGAGCGCCAGCTAAAATTTCCGAAGCTGACGCGCTACCACCGTCAACTAAAATCGCCAATTTTAACCGATCAGTAAAGACATCATAACCGTGGCTACGGTGAATTTTTTCTTCTTCACTGTCGCGCCCGCGTTCAATCACTACCGGCGCGCCGGCCGGCAAAAACCAACTGGCCAAATCCACGGCGGCTTCCAATAAACCACCCGGATTACCACGCAAATCAATAATCAATTTATTAGTTTTTGCCGCGACAAATTCGCGCAAAGCCACGCGAAATGTTTCCGACGCATTAGCGCTGAAACTAAAAAGTTTAATGATAAAAATACCGTCTTTGATTTCCGTTTTAACGGTTGGAATGGTAATTTTCGCTCGAGTAATGACAAAATCGCGCAATTTTTCTTCGTCTTTTCGCACAATTGATAATTTTACCACGGTGCCAATCTCGCCACGGATTAAATTGACGGCTTCATCAATCATTATTTTTTCGGTGTCTTGGTCGTTAATCTTAATAATCTGATCACCGGCAATTATTCCCGCCAACGCCGCCGGTGTTCCGGCCAATGGCGAAACGACAGTGAGAATTTTATCGCGTAAGTCAATTTCAATTCCGATGCCACCGAAATTACCGTTAATACTTTCCTCAAAACTTTTCTTTTCTACTGGTGGCAAAAAAACAGTATAGGGATCGCCGAGCGCGTCCACCATCCCGCCGATTGCCCCCCAAAGCCGTTTTTGGGTTTTTTCTGTTTCATCAGTAGTGGTCGTTGCCGCGCCATTGTCAACAAATTTTTCATCAATGACATTCCAGGCTTTCCAAAATGGTGCGAAATCAATCTTCGCCGATGCTGTCGTTTCCAGATTAAATAACGAGGTAATTTTTTTAAATGCCGGGCGCTCTTCAAAACCAACTACGGCGCCGGCCAAAAAAGAACCGGCCAAAACCGCTATCACCAGTAATCCCCAAATAAGGCGCCAAAGATTTTTTTGCATCAAAGTCTTACTACTAGTATAATGAATTGAATGATTAAAAAGCAAGATTACAATGGTCTAACTTGGATTGATTTGGAAGCGCCGACTGAAGTGGAACTTAAACAAGTTGTTGTGGAATATAAGATTCATCCATTGGCGGCCGCCGAACTCGCTAATCCTTCCACGCGTTCAAAAGTTGATTTGTATTCGGATTTTATTTATTTAATTCTTCATTTCCCGATTTGCCATCTGTGTTACGGTAAACGGCCGATTACCGGCGAAGATACCGAAGAAGTTGATTTTATCATCGGTCAAAATTTTTTACTGACAGTCCATTATAAACCAATGGAAAGTTTAACTGAATTTTCCCGAATTTTTACGGTCAATTATTTTAAAGAGCGCGGCCGAAAACTCCACGCCGGGTATATTTTTTATTATCTAATGCGGCATCTTTATAATTCTTTGTCCACCGGTCTGGATTATGTCAATGGCGTTTTAAAGCAAGCGGAACAGAAAATTTTCGCCGGTGAGGAAAAAGCAATGATTCAGTTGCTGGCTTCAATTAACCGCAATCTGTTTGATTTCCGTTGGGCGTTGAAAACTCACCGACAAATTCTTGATTCTTTGGTCGTCGCTGGTCAAGAATTTTTTGGCCAAGGTTTCAAATATTATTTGGCGACGATAACCGGCGAATATGAAAAAATCTGGAATATGTTGGAGAGTAATCGCGAAACTTTTCTTGATCTGCGCCAAACCAATGAATCAATGTTGTCAATAAAAACCAACGAAACGATTAAACTTCTTACCGTCTTGGCGTTTATCTTTTTTCCGTTAACAATTGCCACGCAATTTTTCGGCATGAATATTGATCTGCCGCTGGTGAACCAGCCTAGTGGTTATTTGATCGTGATCGGCCTGATGGTGGTTATTTCCGCCATTATGTTCGTTTGGGCCCGTTTCCGGCGATGGCTCTAACTTTTTTTAACACCATGACGGCCAAGAAAGAACTGTTTGTTCCCCGGTCTTTGACGGCGGTCAGTTTTTACGCTTGCGGGCCGACAGTTTACGCCGCGCCGCATCTCGGTAATTTACGAACTTTTGTCACCAGTGATTTATTGCATCGCATCTTGCGCCGCAGCGGTTATACCGTGCGTTTGGTAATTAATATCACCGATGTGGATGATAAAACTATTGCTGGCGCCCAAGCGGCCAATATGTCACTCGGTGATTTTACCGGCCAATATGAACAAAATTTTCTGGCTGACCTTGCCGCTCTTAATATTTTGCGGCCAGCCGCTTTGCCGAAAGCAACGGACTTTGTCGGTCAAATGATTGTTTTGATTGAAAATTTATTGAAAAAAGGTTTGGCCTATCCCGCGGCGGATGGAATTTATTTTAAAATCGCCGCTTTTCCCGATTATGGCCGATTGGCTAAATTAACGGAAATAAAAAACAATCAAACCGAACGCGCCGATTTTGCTCTTTGGAAATTTTATAAGCCAAGCGACGGTTCGACGGTTTGGGCCCCCCCGGCCCGGCTGGCACATTGAATGTTCGGCGATGATTGCGGCGACACTCGGTGAGCAAATTGACATCCATTTAGGCGGCACGGATTTAATCTTCCCTCATCATGAGAACGAACGGGCGCAATCGGAGAGTCTGAGTGGGCAACCGCTGGCTTGTTATTGGCTCCATTCGGCGTTTGTCACGATAGCTGAAGAAAAAATGGCTAAGTCGCTCGGCAATATTATCCATTTGACCGATTTGGCGGATAAAAAAATTGCGCCCCTCGCCTACCGTTATCTCTTATTGACCGTTCATTATCGAACCCTATTGAATTTTACTTGGGGCTCACTTGTTGCGGCGGCGAAAGCGTACGAGAAGTTGAAAGGGTTGGTTAATGAATGGTCAAACCCTAGCGTCGTCACCAGTGAGACAAATGAGGGTAAAGTGATTGAAAGCTACAAACAAAGTTTCAACCGCGCGCTGGAAGACGATTTGAACCTGCCGCAAGCGTTGGCGGTCGCGTGGGAAATGGTTAAAGATGACAAACAAAAGCGTCGCGATAAGTTAACAACTTTGATTGACTTTGATCAAGTGTTGGGACTTAATTTAAAAACTCCAATCATCGCGTTAGAGATTCCAGAGTCGGTTAAAATACTGGTGGCGCAAAGAAGGAAGGCTAGGCAGCGAGCCGATTGGTCGGCCGCTGACCAATTACGACAACAAATTGAGGCTTTGGGCTATATCGTCAAAGATACTGCGACTGACGCACAAATAATCCCGATTAAATAAATCACTATCCCCTTTTCGTCCCCTGATTAAGTTTTGATTTTTTCGCTTTTAGTTTTACACTTTCAAGATGGCTACCGTCGCCCCGTTTGTGAAAGCCGGAATTCGCGTCCCGCCGCAAGATCTGGCGGCTGAACAAGCATTGCTCGGTTCAATTATGATTAAACCGAGCGGACTTAATGACTTGGTCACGATGATCGGACCGGATGATTTTTATTCCGAGCGCCATCGACGCATCTACCGCGCGATGCTTAAACTGTTTGATAAAAATCAGCCGATTGATTTAGTGGCGATGACTTCCAGTTTAACCGAGAGCAAACAGCTCGACGGCGTCGGCGGGGCCAGTTATTTGGTGGAGTTGACCAATTCTGTGCCGTCAGCCAGCAATTTAAAATATTATGCCGAAACGGTGCGAAAAAAAGCGCAATTGCGGCGGTTAATTGATTCGGCCGAACATTTATCAGAACTCGGTTATCACGAAGAAGAAGAAATAGAATCAATTTTTGAAAAAGCCGAAAAGACAATTTTCAGTCTGGTCAATTTTTCACGCCGGACTTTCACCAGTCTGAAAGACACTTTGGTTGAAGCTTGGGAACGATTTGAACGGCTGCACAAATCCGGTGAAGGTATTCGCGGTTTGGCGACTGGCTTCAAGGGTTTAGACGATCGCTTGTCCGGATTGCAACGTTCCGATTTGATTATTTTAGCCGCGCGGCCGTCAATGGGCAAAACTTCGCTGGCGCTGGACATCGCGCGGCAGGTAGCCAAACGCAATGTGCCGGTTTGCATCTTTTCACTGGAAATGAGTTCGCAACAATTGGTTGACCGGCTGATTGCCGCCGAAAGCCATGTTGATTCGTGGAAATTGAGGACTGGCCGCTTGTCAACCGACGGTGAGTTTTCTAATATCCGCGACGCGCTGGATACTTTATCCAAGGCGCCAATTTTCATTGATGATGATCCGTCAAACAACATTACGAAAATGAAGTCGGTGGCGCGGCGGCTGAAAAGCGAGCACGATCTCGGTTTGATTGTCGTGGATTATCTCCAATTGATGATTCCGCGCCGCGAATCCGATTCTTTGGTCCAGCAAGTAACGGAAATTTCGCGCTCGCTCAAGGCGCTGGCGCGGGAATTGGATGTGCCGGTGCTGGCGTTGTCGCAGTTGAATCGGGCGGTGGAACAGCGCGGCGGCCGGCCGCGGTTGTCGGATCTTCGCGATTCCGGTTCCATTGAACAGGACGCGGACGTGGTGATGTTTATTCATCGGGAAGACAAATATAACGAGAATTCGGACAAAAAAAATATCGCCGAAATTATGATTGAAAAACACCGCAACGGCCCGACCGGCTCGGTGGAACTTTATTTTGACGATAAACGGGTTTGTTTTACCAGTATTGAAAAAGGCGACTTCGGCGGGTTTTAAAGATGTCTGACATTATTGAAAAATTAGTGGCGACCTTTATTCGTTTCCCGGGGATCGGGCCGCGCCAGGCGCGGCGGTTTATTTACCATTTATTGGCGCAAAATTCGCTGACGATTGAAAATCTGGCTCAAGATTTGCTGACGCTTAAGCAGACCGTGAACCAGTGCCGAAGTTGTTGTCGTTTTTTTATCGTCAACAATCGCGCCGCGGCCAAAGAAATTTGTGAATTGTGTTTGGATGAAAGTCGCGACCCGAGTATTTTAATGATTGTGGAAAAAGATTCCGATTTGGAAGTAGTCAGAAAATCCGGTCATTATTCCGGCCAATTTTTTGTCTTGGGTGGCCTCGTGCCAATTTTGGAAGAAGCGCCAGCTAAAAAAATCCGCCTCAATCCCCTGCTGGAGAAAATTAAAGCAACGAAAAATCAATTAAAAGAAATTATTATCGCCCTCGCCGCCAACCCCGAAGGCGATAACACCGGTGAATATCTGCAACGCGCGCTCGCGCCGCTCGGGATTAAAATTACTATTTTAGGCCGCGGTCTTTCCACGGGCACGGAACTGGAATATTCCGACGCCGAAACTTTGAGAAACGCGCTTAAAAATCGAGCTTAGAAATTTTAATCTGCGTGAATGGTTGGCGATGGCCGCGCTTAACCCGATGGCGAGTTTTAGATTTGTATTTAAACACCAACACTTTTTTACTTCGACTGGCGCCTAGATTTTCCGCCTCCACTTTCGCTCCCGCGACCAGCGGCCGACCGACTTGCACTCTTTCACCGTCGGCAGTCAATAAGACCTCATTAAAAATGATTTTTTGATCGGCGGTATCAAGTTTTTCAATCTTTAATGAATCCCCTTCCGCCACCTGATACTGTTTACCGCCGGTTTTGATGACTGCTAATTTCATGGCTTGAAGACTACCTTATTTCCGACCACTTGGCCACTTGACAATTTCCCAATGTTGTTGAAAAAATTCTTTGGGCGTAACAATAATAGTCGGAAAAGAAAATCTTTTTAATTTTAAGGTCATAAAATCTTTTCGATCAAGAGTAATTAAAAAATCTACTTTATAATCTAACGCCCCAGCGAGTACCGGTGCGTCTTCTAAATTTATCAAGCGACCAATCTTTTGAACAAGCTTTGGTTTTGGATTAGGCAGAATTTTAACCTTACTCCATCCAAGCAGCAAATTTATATTATTGATGTTTGATGGATATTTAAGTGTAATCACTTCTCTCACTTCATCTTGAACATACTGGTTAATGCAGGTGATTAAACGCTCATTCCTAGATTCGTGGCACAAACGAAAAGAGCCACCAGTTGAAGAAAATACAGCCGCAATGACAACACTCGAATCTAAAAAAATTTTAACTCGTGAGGTCTCATTCATCTAACCAGTGACGGATATGACTTACGAAACAATTCTTTGCGTATTTTTTTGGCGAAGGGTTTAATTTTTTTCCAAACTAAATCATCGCGATCAGGGGCGACTTCTTCCCACTCCAACCGATAACGACGTAAGACGGAGGCGATCTCACGTCTTGCTTGAGTAATGGGTTTTTGAGTTTCAATAGTGCTAGGCATGGCCTGAAGATTACCTTATTTCCGACCGTTTGGCCACTTGACGTTCTTAAAATTATCGGTCTAAATACTCGGCCGGCGAAAAGGCGGACGGAAGCCCTTATTTTTACCTGGGGCATTTTTGAACCACGACGGGGTGCGATAAGCCGGCGCGCCCGGCTTCTTTCCGATTTGATTATGTTTTTTCATCTCCATATTATTCCTCAATTGAGGTCGGTTTATCAAGTACTGTTGTTTCTATATTCATTGATTCACCGGTAATTTTCAAAATATCTTTATCAATTTTTTTAAACTCGCGATGAGAAGCGTTGTAGTGATTGATCACTGTTCCAAGTGCTCCACCTAATTTAGAATGATATTCTTCGTATACAATAAGATGCTTTTGGAGTTCACCTACATTTTTGATAACCCCCTTTACTGACTCTTCAATTTGCAACGCTTTCAATCCTTGCAAAACGGTTTGCAAATAAGCGAGAAAGGAAGTTGGCGAAACGATAATCACATGTTTGTCTTTAAAGGCGTATTCCACCAAATCGCGCGTATTAACCTTAACCGCCCCGACCTGGGCGATTAAAAGGTCGTAATAAATCGCCTCGTGCGGAATAAACATAAAGGCGAAATCCATCGTCCCTTCGCTCGGTTTGACGTATTTCGCCGTTTCGTCAATGCGGTTTTTTAAATCCTGCTTGAATGATTTTTCCAGCCGTTCCCGTTCGGCCGGATCTTTTTCCTCCGCCAAGCGGTTGTAATTTTCCAGCGAAAATTTTGAATCAATCGGAATGATTTTATCTTTGACGAACACCACCGCGTCCACAATCGTGCCGTCGTTAAACGGATATTGCATTTGATAACTACCGCTCGGCAAAACATTTTTCAGCAAAGTTTCCAAAAAATATTCTCCGAGAACGCCGCGCTGTTTTGGGTTCTTGAGAATGTCTTGGAGACTCTTGAGCTGGTCGGCGAAGCCGACGACTTGGCGGTTAGTTTCGTCTAATTTAGTTAATCGTTCGGTGACCTCGCGGATAATTTTCGCCGATTCGCCGAATTGACTGCGCATGGAGTCAAACATCGTCCGGCTTGATTCCGTTAATTTATTATCTACCGTTTTAACCAATTCGCTCAATTGATTTTGCAGTAACAAAAAACCATTGTCATTTTCGCCGGTGGCCTCGCCTCCAACTTGCCGATTGGTTAAGACGCGCCACAAAACCGCACCAGCCACGGCGCCGCCAACAAGCGCTAAAATAATTATCAACCAAATTGGCATTGGAGCGATTATAGCATAAAAAAACGGCAGGGGTTGAACCCTGCCGGGTGCTTTGTCTAATCACGCCGTCCCGAATCGCACCACCTTCAGAACGGCCAACTAAGGCGTTCCATCTCGCTTTCCTCCTTCAAAATAACTCTATTATGGACATTGCTTATGCTAGCATAACAAAAAATAAAAGTCAAATTTTGGTCTATTGCGGAGGGTTACCCTTGGTGATTTCATTGGTATTGCCGATTTCCTTTTATGACTCTTGCTGGCGAAATAATTATTATACAACATCCAATATCTGAGAGGCGTTTCCTCCCAGCAGAATCCCCCGCGAAAAAATGGAATTGAACGCTTTACATATTAATTAGTTTGAGCCACAATATTTCATTTTCCGTCGAAAATGAAATTTCCAGCCCCGGACTCAGCTATTTTTCCTGCTGAAAAAATATGCTTCTGTCTTCAAAAATTGCCCGCAGGCAAAGCAGTTTGCCTGCGGTTTTCGTTTTATGGTCACAGATAATTTTCTGCTGAAAATTTCCGCGACCCCGCCTCGCGCCGCCGCGCTCCGGCCGTCATAAAGCTCCAAGTATTCGCTTTATGACCCCACCGGGAATCGGACCCGGATTCCAAGCTTGAGAAGCTTGTGTCCTAACCGTTAGACGATAGGGCCATAGATGATATAATAGATTAGAAAATTTATGAAAACAACCAAAACCTTCAAAATCAAAGGCATGCATTGCGCCAGTTGCGCGTTGACGATTGAAAAAGCGGCGGCGAAAATGGCGGGCGTTAAAACGGCGCAGGTGAATTTCGCCACTGAAACTCTCCTCTTGGAATTTGACGAGAGTCAAGTTACGTCGAAAAATTTACAAGTCGCGGTCAAGGCCGTCGGCTATGAGTTGTTGATTCCCGAAGAAATTGAAGCCCGAAAAATGACTTCGCATCACGGTGGGACGGTGAATCTTTTAGAACAAGAAAAACGGGACAGAGAAAAAGAATTAGCGGTTCTAAAAAAGAGAATTATCGTTGGCGCAGTTTTGTCGGTAATAATTTTTCTGGGCAGTTTTCCGGAATGGTTTTCGTTTATGCCGGAAATTCTTCAGCGATATTTAGTTCTGTTGATTTTAACGACACCGGTGCAATTTTGGGTGGGCGCGCGGTTTTACAGCGGACTCAAAATTTTATTCAAATATCGGACAGCGGATATGAATACCCTGATCGCGATTGGCACTTTGGCGGCTTATTTTTATAGCGCCGCCGTAACTTTTTTCCCGGCATTTTTCAGTCGCGGCGGTCTGGCGCCGGGAATTTATTTTGACACGGCGGCGGTGATTATCACTTTAATTTTGCTCGGCCGTTATCTGGAACTTTTAGCCAAGGGGCGGGCGTCGGAAGCGATTAAAAAATTGATGAGACTCTCGGCCAAAACCGCGCGCGTGGTTCGCCAAGACCAAGAAGTGGAGATTTCTATCGCCGAAGTGCAAGTTGGCGACATTATCATTGTTCGCCCCGGCGAAAAAATTCCAGTAGACGGCGAAGTCATTGACGGCCGTTCAACGGTGGATGAATCTTTTGTTACCGGCGAGAGTCTGCCGGTGACTAAAGAATCCGGTTCAAAAGTGATTGGCGCCAGCCTGAATCAAGTCGGCTCTTTCAGATTTCGAGCGACACGAGTCGGCGGGGAAACGATGCTTGCCCAGATTATTAAAATGGTGGAACGGGCCCAGGGATCAAAAGCGCCGATTCAACGTTTGGCCGATATTATTTCCGGTTATTTTGTTCCGGTGGTCCTGGCCGCGGCAATTTTAACTTTTGCCATCTGGTTAATTTTTGGCCCGGCGCCGGCGCTCACTTTTGCTTTGGTTAATTTTGTCGCGGTGCTGATTATCGCCTGTCCTTGCGCCCTGGGTCTGGCCACGCCGATGGCAATGATGGTGGGTATCGGCCAAGGGGCGGCCAAAGGAATTTTAATCCGCGAGGCGGCGGCGCTGGAAACGGCGCGACAAATTAACACGGTAATTTTGGATAAAACCGGCACGTTGACTCAAGGTCGACCGGCCGTTACGGATATTTTGCCGTTCGGCGGTCAAACCGACCAACAAATCTTACAAATTGCCGCCAGTTTGGAACAAAGGTCAGAACATCCTTTAGGCCAAGCTATTTTGGCGAAAGCGCAAACGGAAAAAATCAAATTAATTGAAATTTTTGATTTTAAGGCTCTGCCCGGAAAAGGAATTCAGGGAGATTTATTAATCAATGGCGAAAAATTACCGGCGGCTTTGGGTAATCGCGAGCTCTTAAAAATCCTGTCTTTAAATTCGGAGGAAATTGAATCGGCTATGCAGAAACTGGAAACGGACGGCAAAACCGCAATGATTTTAATTCAGCGTGGGCAAATTGTCGGCTTGATTGCCGTGGCTGATGTGTTAAAACCGGAAGCGATCGCCGCCGTGAAAGAATTAAAAACGGCCGGTTTGGAAATCTGGCTCATTACCGGCGATAACGAACGGACGGCCCGGGCGATCGGCCGGCAAGTCGGAATTGAAAATATTTTGGCGCAAGTTCTGCCGCAAAATAAAGCTGCTCAAGTTGAAACTCTCCAAAAACAAGAGAAGAAGGTGGCGATGATTGGCGACGGCATCAATGACGCGCCGGCTTTGGCGCAGGCCGATCTGGGAATCGCTATGGGTGAAGGAACCGATGTGGCGATGGAATCGGCCGGCGTCACGTTTCTTCGCGGCGACCTTAAGCTGATTGCCGAACTTTTCAAATTATCCCGGCAGACTTTGCGAATTGTCAAACAGAATCTTTTTTGGGCTTTTTTCTATAATATCGCTTTCATTCCGGTGGCCGCCGGCGCGCTTTATCCGCTTTGGGGCATTTTACTCAATCCGATCTTCGCCGCCGCGGCGATGGCTTTTTCCAGTTTGAGCGTGGTTCTGAATTCCTTGCGATTGAAAACGAGATAGTTTAGAATGGATTGTCTGATTATGAAAATGAAATCTTTCATCACCATCCTCTTAATTTGCGGCTTTGTTTTGGCGGCGGTTTTCAGTATTTTCGCGATGAATCACAATTTGGGTCATAACGCCGGCGCCGGCGGTTGTTTCGGCGCCTTGACGCAAAAAGCGGATTGTCCCGAAACGCTGAATCCAATTTTATTTTTCGATTTCCATCTCAATGTTTTTAGAAGTTTTTCCACTGCCGTTTTCGGTCAAAATGTTTTGCTAATTTTATGGCTGATGATTTTTTGGTTTTTGCCAGGCGGTGTAGCTTTGATTTTTTATCGGCGATTAAAAATTAACTCTAGTTTGGTCGGCGTCTCTCCCCCATCGCCGCTTATTCGTTGGCTGGCGCTACACGAAAATAGTCCGACTCGGTTCTAGTCTCGGGCGCCGAGAGAAAATCGCGCGTCCATTTTAACGGCCCATTACTATCGGGAGTTTTTGGATGGTTTTCTTAATCAATAAATTAATATGACTAAAAATAACATCATTACTATCATCATTGTTATTCTGGTTTTTGTCGGAATAGTTTGGTTGGCTAAGCCAAATGGAAATGGCACTAAACCTCCACCGGCGATTACCGCCAATGTCGGCGGGGCAATGCTTAACGCCACTGAAACTTTCTTTAATTTCGGTGAAGTTTCAATGAAGAAAGGATTGGTCAAACATGACTTTAAGGTAACCAATCAGTCTGCCACCGTTACAAAAATCGCGAAAATTTATACTTCCTGCATGTGCACTACGGCCTCGATCATTACCGGTCAAGACCGAAAAGGGCCGTTCGGTATGCCCGGGCACGGTTTAGTGCCGAAAGCCAACGCCGCCATCGGCGCCGGTGAGGAAGCGACCATTGAAGTCGTTTTTGACCCAGCGGCGCACGGCCCGGCTGGCGTCGGCCGCATTGAACGGGAAATCTATTTAGAAGACGAGCAAGACAATCAAACCGTTCTGAAATTTGAAGCGACGGTCACGCCTTAATAATTGTTATGGAAAATAAAAAAAATAAAATCTGGTGGCTGGTCAGTGCTGCCGTTATTGTTGTCGGCCTCGCGCTGGTTCTAAAATTTTACGCCGGCGCCTCAACAATCGTCTGGAGTTTAAGTGACGGCGGCAAATGGCTTTTGCCGCTCGTCGGCATTACGGCGCTGGTGGACAGCATCAATCCCTGCGCTTTTTCGATTCTGATTCTCACGATCGCTTTCCTCTTAAGCCTCGGCCGACTGCGTTCAAACATTCTGAAAATCGGCGGCGTCTATATCTTCGGCGTTTTTACCGCTTATATCTTGATTGGCCTTGGTTTGCTGAAAATTCTCCATTTCTTCAATACCCCGCACTTTATGGGCAAGGTCGGCGCCGGTCTCTTAATCCTGCTCGGCCTCATTAACTTAATCCAAGAATTATTTCCGAATTCACCGATCAAATTGCGTTTGCCGAAATTCAGCCACGGTCTGATGGCGCGCGTAATGGAAAAAGCCTCCGTGCCAACGGCTTTTTTGCTCGGCATTTTGGTCGGCCTCTGTGAATTTCCCTGCACCGGCGGGCCGTATTTGATGATTCTGGGTTTGTTGCATGATCAGGTCACTTATCTCACCGGTATCGGTTATCTCTTCCTCTATAATTTGATTTTTGTTTTGCCGCTCGTCATCATTCTATCTCTGGCCAGTCATAAATATCTGCTTGACCGCGTTGAGGATTGGCAAAACCGGCGGAAAAAATTGATGCGCCGGGTCGGCGGTTTGGTGATGATTTTGCTCGGCGTGATTATCTTCTTAATCTAAAAAAATGATTATCGCCATTGCTTCAATCTTAATCATCACTTTCGCAGTCTGGTTGATTGGCGAAAAATTATCGCTAAAAATTTGTCCCATCTGCGCCGGCGTCAGTTTAACCTGGTTTTGGTTGTGGCTCGGCTGGCAACTGGAAAAATTACCCGTTGCCGATTATCAACTGCCGACGGCGATTCTGATGGGCGGCACGGTGGTCGGCCTGATGGCTAAACTTGAGTCGGTCATCAAGCCAAAATTCGTTTTATTCTGGAAAACTATTTTTGTGGTTTCGGGATTTTCCGCGGTCAGCGGTTTACTGGCTGGTAATTGGTTAGCGGTTGCCGCGGGGATAATCTTGGCGGCGGTGACGACTCTCGGATGTCAAGCGCGCGCCACTGAACCGGAAAAACAAAATTCCAAAATAGCTGAAGACCTTAAAGAAAAGATGAAAAATTGCTGTTGATGATGACTATCGAATCGTGAACAAAAATCTTCAACCGCTGATTTTCGGTCTGGCCGGCGCTCTCGCCCTGCTCGGGCTTTATTGGTCAATCGTCAGTCTCATTTCTGGTCCGTCATTCGCGCTGGCGCAATTCCGCGACTATTGGTATTTTATCGTCGGTCTGGCGGCCGGTTTCGGCGCGCAAGTCGGCTTTTACACTCACTTAAAGAAACTAGTCGCCGCCGGCGCGGCTGGCGGCCGGGCCGTTGTCGTTTCCGGCGCCGCTTCCACGGGCGCGATGTTGGCTTGTTGCGCGCATTATCTGGCGAATTTTCTGCCGGCGCTGGCGACGGTCGGTGTCGCCAGTTTCATCGGTCAATATCAAGTGGAATTTTTCTGGCTTGGTCTAGCCGCCAATCTTTTGGGTCTGAGTTATATTATCAGTCAAATTAAAAAATTTACTTCATCATAAATATGAATTTAAAAAACATTCTGGCAATAATCGTCATCGCCGTCGTGGTATTTCTTCTCGCGTCAAATAAAATCGGCGACCGGCCGCTACCGATCGCAATTTCGCCATCGCCAAATTCCATTTCCGTTTTGGAAACGCAAATCAACAGCGAGGGACCGGTTAGCGTTAAAGTAACGCCGAAACTTTCCGCCGCCGTCGCCTTTGAAATCACTCTGGACACTCATTCCGAGGAATTAACCGTTGACTTAACGCGCGCAGTAACCTTAAGAGACGAAACCGGCCGGGAATATCCGCCGCTTGGCTGGCAGGGCGATCCGCCGGGCGGCCATCATCGCGAGGGCCTGCTCACTTTTGGCCAGCTGGCGCCAAGACCGCAAACTTTGCAATTGACGGTCCGGCAAATCGGCGGCGTGGCCGAACGAAAATTTAAGTGGATGGCCGCGGTTACAGACGAGCCGCCGGTACCGATCTCAACTTTAATATCAACCGAACCGGCAGCGGAATTACCCGTCCGCTGGGGCGACCTCGGCGCCAAGCTGGTTGAAACCGGCGTCATTGACGGCGAAAAGTTTGAACAACTTTACGCCGGTCGCGGCAACGTTGAATTGACAGCAGAAATAAAAAAGTTACTCTATCGTAAAGATAACGGCCGATTGAAAATCACCGCCGCCAATTCCGGCGCAATTCTTAATTTGCTCTGGGCGCTCGGCTTGGCGACGAAAAATGAAATTTTGGACACCGGACCGATGCGCGACCAGCGCTACGGCGGTAACGTCGGCGGATTCGCCTCCACCGGCGGCTGGACTCTAGCCAGAGGCGAGGCGATGGCGCATTACAGCCAGCATTCTTTTTTCACTTTGACGCCGGCGCAACAGCGGTTAGTTGAACGGGTCAGCCAGAACATTTATCGTCCTTGTTGCGACAATTCAACTTATTTTCCGGATTGCAACCATGGAATGGCGATGCTTGGTCTTTTAGAATTGATGGCGGCCCAAAATCTGACCGAAACAGACATGTATCGGGTGGCTTTGACGGTTAATGGTTATTGGTTTCCGGACACCTATTTGACTATTGATAAATATTTGAAAACTCAAGGTTCATCGCTGGTCCAAGCCGACCCGCAGGAAATTCTCGGCGTTAATTATTCCAGCGGTTCCGGTTACCGTCAGATTATGGCGAAAATGAAGCCGGCCAGCGGCGGTTCCGGCACCAGTTGTGGAATATAATCCAAAATTGGTATAATTTCAGGTGTGAGTCCGGAAATGAAAAAATTATTATTGGTAATTATTATTTTTTTCGTCGTCAGGGTAGTTTCTGCGACTACCGACGATCCGACTTCAACCTCTACCGACCCCATCGCCACTTCTACTCTTGTCTCTATTGATATTGATTCTGCCGGCGCCACTACAACCGTCATTATTCCGACCACCACTCCTCCCATTATCCCGACTAACGTTTCAACTTCTAAAAAAACTTTTACTTTGACGGTTGATGATATTTCCGAGATTTGCGGTTCTTCAACCGAAATGCCGCCGGCGAAGTATTGGTGGATCTTCGTGAACTCTCTGACCGAAACCGGCGGCAGTTGTGGCGGCGGTAGTTTTTGCAGTCAGACTTTTACGATCGACGATTTATCGGTCCAGGCCGAAATTCTTCTGCCGCCGCGATCCGATTATTATGTGGTTGGAACGTTCTGCAGCGATAATACCAATAACCCTAATAACCCCAACGGCAACTTTTGGTCGCCTAATGCCGTCCGTCCCTTAGAGGGAGATTTTGCCGCACCGTTTGATCCGATTTTTGATGTCCAAAATACATAATGAAAAATAAATCAAATAATTTTGCCTATATAGATGGCGCAAATTTACATAAAGGAGTGGCCAGTCTTGGTTGGAAGTTAGATTACGCCCGTTTTCGTGTATGGCTTGGGGAGAAATATGGGGTATCAAATGCATATATCTTTATTGGTTTGATACCTAAATTTAAAGATCTTTATAAATATCTTCAGGAGTCAGGATTTATTTTAATTTATAAAGAGGTCATTTATGATAAAGATGGAAAACCAAAAGGAAATTGTGACACCGATCTGGCTTTGCAAGCCACTTGTGATGCTTATGAAAATAAGTACAAAAAAGCCGTTATTGTCTCAAGTGATGGGGATTATGCTGGTCTAGTGAAATTTCTCCAGTTGAA
>ERZ1292629.160-Hain-H43-01um-R1-160-length-70031-cov-30_pt1 | contig 59549 bp, 109 predicted proteins | sample MGYA00564399_ERZ1292629 | MGnify/ENA primary metagenome ERZ1292629 (study PRJEB36523, sample SAMEA6512636) | groundwater metagenome | collected 2019-01-08 | study: AquaDiva: Metagenomics assemblies of 32 groundwater samples
TCAGCAAGGAAAACAACCTGTCTGTGATGTGGAAACTGCCAGACAAAAAGAAAATAGTTAGAAAATTAACTGAAAGAAGAATATTAAGAAGGGCAAGAAGATTCAGGAATTGCAGAAGAAGACCTGCACGATTTGATAATAGAGAAAAGAAAGATTTTATTGCACCATCACAGCTTGTGATGGTTCAGAGCAGGATGAAGGTGTTGCAGGAGTTCTTTAAGTGCTACCCAATAGGCACAATTGCTCTGGAGGATGTTAGGTTTAATCACAGGGATAAAAAGTATGGCAAGAATTTTTCGACAGTAGAAATTGGCAAGAAAAGAATCAATGATTGGATTAAGCAGAAAGCCTGCTTAAATTTATTTACTGGAATGGACACGCAGGCTTGCAGAGAAAGGTATGGCTACACAAAGTCAAGCTCCAAAAGTGCGGAAGTATTCAACTCCCATTGCTCGGATGCTTTGGCTATTTCTGTTGATATTTCTGCATTAGAGCATATTCAGGAAGGAAAATTAATAATTGTTGATGACACTTACAGATATGTCAGGAGACGATTGCACGACACAGAATTTGCTAAAGGTGGAATAAGAGACAAATATTCCACTGGAAATTTTAGAGGAATACGAAAAGGGACTATCTGCAATTTTGGGCAGATTGTTGGCGGAACTAAAGCCAATTATTGGATAAGGAATTGGGAAAATAAGAGAATTGGAAGAACCAATATCAATTGGTTCTCAAAATCATTCAAAACAAAAGAGGTTGTAGCAATTCCTCTCCCACCAAATTCTATGAATTTGGAAGGAGTCTCCTTGCCAACGATAAGATGAACACTCATTCACAAAAAAACCAAAAAGTTTAAATAGTAACATAACAAGGAACAAAATATGCCAAAAAACTCAATAAGAAACACAATTCAGTGGATTCTTTTTTTCTCATCAGTAGCCCTCGCAATTTCATACTGGATAACAAGCTCAGGCTTTTTTGATTTAAGCCCGTATTATCCGACGATAATCGGTCTTACTCTTGGATTGGTTGTTCTGGCTCAGGCACACATTATCACATATTTTAAGCAGAGCCAATACAAGACAATCAATTTTGATGATGCCATAACTTGGTCTCTGGCAGTCGTCGGCGGTGCTATTTTAGTCACAAGCTTATTGCAGACAATGAACTTCTGGAATTGGATTCCGCTTCAAATTTCTTCATTCTTATTCAAAATAAATATTGGAGTTGGCTTGATTGCCGTCATAATTCACTTTGTAAGTGTATTAAGCGTAACAAAGAAAGGAGGCTAAATGTCAAAGGTTCTTTCTATCTGGTTATTGATTATCGGCGTTGCCTCAATAAATTCAGGATTATACTCATTACATAAATTAACCAAAACAAAAATGGGGTGAATCTCAATGGAACAAAAATGGTCAATAACTAGGATAATTCTGACGGCGTTTAGCTCAATAGGGGTTTTGTTTATTCTTACCCTTGCATTGAATATGCTATTCAAGTGGGACTTTAATTTAACATTCGTTTCAGTTGTTCTGATTGTAATTGGACTCTACAACATCATCGAAAGCAACATCAAAAGCTTTAGGACACAGTTTGGCAGTGGCTTCAAAAGAAATTTCCACGCCTCAATGAACATGCTGATGTTTGCAGTAGGGCTGCTGTTAATTTATGTTGGAGTTACAGTCCTGCCACATTTCGGCGTGCTTAGTATTCCACTGGTAGCAAAATTCAACGGATGGATTTTATTATCTGGTGCAGTATTGAGCATTGGAAATATATTCAGGTGGATTTAAACAAGGCATAAAATCAAGACAATGAAAAAATTAATCACAATATTTTTATTGTTGAGCATCTTCATAGTTGGATGCAGTCAGGGCACGCAGTATCAGCCAAATCCAGCACAGCCAAACGGACAGCAAAATCCAAATGTTGGCGGTGGCTGCGGAGTTGAGCCACAAAACAGCAACACTCCAGATGTAAGTTATGCAGGAATTTTAGAGGGATTTTAAAAAAATGTTTAAAAAAAAATCAAACGCACTTGCATTTGCTAAAAAATATATAAAAAAACACGAATATTAAAATCTAAAATGTCAACACAATTCATCAAGCAAGTCGGAAACAAGAAATGGTATTTGCACAATATGGGCAGTAATTCCAAAATGTGCTACTTCAGCCTGAAGAAGCCAAGCAAGCCAGTCTCACTTCCAGAAGAATTCAAGGTCATTGTTGATGAAAAAACTGGGCTTCCGCATGTAAAAAGGAAATGAAATTCAACCAATTAGAAACAGGAACAAGGCAACAAACTTTGTTTTCAGTGGCACTCCTTCATGCACCAAAATTCAGGAACAGCCGAGCAGAAACAACTAAAGGAAAAAGAGTTTACAATCGGGAATTAAGAAAAGTAAAAAGGGCTGTAAAAAGATACAAAATAAATTTGAGCAAGCCACTTCCGCCAAGATTCAGAATTTAACTAAAAATGGAATTCAAAAAATATCATCGAAGGTATCCTAATAAAAAATGGGATTATAAAGCAGTTTCCACAAAAATAAATGAAGATGGAAAAGTTACAGAAATAATTTATTACACTCTAGTTAATGAAGGAAATGTTACTAAAGGTGTTGAAACCTATACTGGAAAAAATTATATTGTCGGCTCAACAAACAAAAGCAACTCAAAGCAATATAGCTTAACATCAATCCCAGAAAAATATAAAAATATAATTAACCAATTGATGAATGAGCACTCAAAAAATATTTGGTCAAAAGAAAGTAGAGTTGATTTAAACTAATAAAAATTTTGCACACTCGTTCAAAAAAACCAAAAAGTTTAAATACAAGCAATATAAAGGAGGATAACATGACAAGAAAAATTATGATTTTACCAGCGTTGATGTTGGCTTTAATGCTTTTCGTTCTGCCGAGTGCAATGGCTCTTCTGTCCAGTGTTACGATAAATAATCCTGTAACAAATCAGCAAATAAGAACATCAACAACTTTTGATTTTAACATTTCCGTCGTTGCAACTAACCCAACCAATACAACCAACATGACGGTTTGGTTTGGAAGCACAGCAGTAGGATTGAACAGCACAATTAATGGCTCAAGAACATCTCCAACAAGCTATGATTTTATAGTTCATGCAAATTTAGCAGGCATTTCTGAAGGCTCTTACACTGTCAAGGCAGAAGCAAGAAACGATTCAGACACAATAACCCCAGCATCTTCATTAAATTCTTCGTCAATAACAATAGTTATAGACAGGACTTCACCAGTCTGCCAAGTTGGAATTTCAAGGACTAAAATTGCACCAAAACAATTAATAGAAGTCACATGCACACCAACAGACTCTAACACAATTAATACATCTGCCTACAATATGTATATACAAGACCCCAGTGGAACTCAAACAACGACAGCAGATACGTCAGGAAGAGCATCCTTTAATGGAATAACCACTTTTGCAAAAGGATTATACACGGCTGGATGCAATGCAGTAGATAATGCTGGAAATAGCTGCACAAATGCAACAACAAATTTCTTCGCAAAGGATGATACTGCACCAGAGACAGGAGATTCAAGCCAAGCCCCAAGCACAGATTCCTCGCAAGTTCCGCCTCCTTCAAATCTTATGATGTATCTGGGATTAGGAGCAGCACTCATAATAATCATAGTTCTTCTGCTGCTTGTCTTTGTGGTGATTCCTGCCATGAAGGGAAAAAGGAAATAAATTTTATTTTTCTTTTTATTTTAACCAAATTTAAATCTCATTAGGAGGACTATCAATGACAGCAAACCCATTCGACCCCATGCCAGAAAATACCTTCCATTTGCCCATAGAAATGGCTGTAATAGTGCCTTCTACAACAGAATACTCCAAGCCGATAAGCAGTGAAGAATTTGAAGCTCGCACAAAAGAAATAAGGAATCTGCTCACAAAGCTTTTTGGCGGTAACACTCAAATCAAAGCTGTCGGCGGTTTCCAGCTAAAAGGAAAGGAGATAAGGGAAAAAGTCAACATGGTTTATTCTTATTCAAAAAGAGCCGACTGGATGAAGAACAGGAAGAAATTGCTTGAATATTTACAGCAGAAAAAGAAAGAATATAAACAGCAGTCTCTGGGTATAATATTCGAGACGGATTTATTTTATATTTAAACAATGAAAAAACCAAAACTATTCACCCCAGAAAAATTGCAACATTACTGGGCAACTGGAAAAATCTTAATTTACAAAGGCAAAAAATACACAGTTAATAAAATGAGTTATGGAGATTACTTTTTTCAGCCAGCAAATTGGAAAGGTGGAGAAAAAGATGGGCATTCTCCAAATACACTCTGGCTTGAAAAAATATTAATAAAAAATCAACATCATGTAAATCAGCTTATGTATAAAGTTGATGACTGAAAAATGCAACCATCCAAAAACACATCCTACAATAAATTTATCTTTGGAGACTTCGACAAAGATGGCATTCCAAACGCCGACGACAAATATCCTTTTAACCCAAGCAAGAGCCAGCCTGCACAGGATGTTTCCCTAACCCAGCAGTTAAAGGACATCAAGAAAAATAATGATTCTTACATCCATCCGATTGTTAAATTCATAGAGAAATACAATAATAAATATAATATTTCCTACAGGATAAAGGGAACTCATTCTACAATCAGCAAATTAAAGAGAACTTATCTTAAAGATATTGGCGATTTGGGAGCAGTAAAAATAATTGCAAAGAATAGTGATGACCTCAAAAGGATTGCACAGGATATAAAACAAAATCATAAAGTAATCAAGGAAAAGGATTATTATTCTTCAGCAATACAGCAAGGTCATGAATATTACAAGGCAATCCATTTGACAGTTATGCTTGATGACAAGCCAGTTGAAATACAATTAAAAACCACAGGACACAATAAATTACATCTAAGAACTCATCCTATTTATAAAACCTACAGGAAGATTCCTGAAAGCGTAAGGCAGAGATTAATAAATGAGTCCAATAAAATAACTAGAAGAGAGGGATAAATTCAGAAATATATTTCATTGTGATAATATCACTTGCAAAAGTGGTAATCTATCACCTCTTTTTTCCCAGCATGGCTCAAGCTGTGCTGGGTTTCTTATCAAAAGAAAAAATAATGCTGGGCAGTGACTTTCCAGTTTCTCCAGCATTATCTTCAACACCCCTTCTCTTTTTTAAAGAGCATAATAGTGCTGAAGGGGTCGAGTCCTCCAGCACTAGATGATTACCCTTTCTTCATTTAAGAAGATTAAGGATTATGATTTAAATATTTTCAATTTTTTCTTTATGTATTTTTTATCCTTGCAGTCGCTAAGATTATGCAAAGTGTCCGCACACTTAATCATAATGCCGACCCTAGATTCTATGCCGTCTTTTCCATTTATCTTGGTCACTTCCATCACATATTTGGCAACATTCTGACCAAACTTTGCCTTGATTTCCTCAAATGTCACTCCGCAATCTTCAATCACATCATGCAGGATGCCAGCAATTATTATGTTTCTGTCATTGGTAACTAAGCTTAGGATATTGGCGACCATAATTGGATGGAATACATGAGGGTAACACCTTGAATAATAACACCTAGTAATACACACATAAAATCTAATTTCATATATTTAGGTATTTCCATTTTTTTCTTATTTTAACATTGCTTTATAAAATAAAATTCCCAAAACACTTACAAATGTTATAAATGAGAGTATCATAAATAGAAATTTAATCCCACTTCCTACGAAAATTGCAAGGCTAAAAAATATATAACCCAAAAATAAACCCCCAGTTGCGTATAATACTAATCTGGTTTCGTTTTTTTTCATTATTAATCTATTTTTATCGAGTGTATTTAAACTTTCCTTTGTTTTGCTCATTGTTTAACCTCCAGAGCGATTAATCTAACATTCTCATTCCTAAAAAGGGATTTTGCTGTTTTTCCTGAACTGCCCTTTATGCTTTTGAAATGCAAATTCAATCGCTTTGTTGATTTGATTCATACTTCCATTGACCCCCTGAAAAAGCTGTCTTCTTTTTTCAGATTAAACCTTACATATCTATCAAACGCTTCATCCCTGTCAGTTTCATCGGAGAAAAATCCGATTGCCAGTGAATTCAAAACTATCGTGTATATTGTTGTCATTTTTTCTCCTTATTTTCTTTATTAAAATCACAATTTTTTTCAATGCAGACTATTTTTCCTTTGTCATTAACCCAAGTCAGGTGTGCTCCTGTTTCTGTATTTGGAACGTACTTCATCTTCCGCCTCTTGCTATTTCTCTAAATATCTTTTCCTGCAATCTTCAACTCTCCAAGATTTCATCCAGCAGGAAGGATTAGACCTGTTTAAATATCTTGAATATTTCTTGTGAAGATTTTTCATTTCTTCATAATTGTCGCCTAAAATTTTATTCCAAATATCAAAATAGATTATATCATATTTCATAGAAGGAACAAAATTAAAAATATCTCCTTCTATTATTTTGACTTTTTCATTCAAAGGCAACTGCGGAGCAACCAATTCAATTACCTCTTTTGATTTCTCGATTATTGTGATTGATTTTACATTAGCAAAATTCTGGACTGCCAAAACAATTAATCCCAAGCCAAGCCCTGCAATCAAAATATTTCCATTAGCCCTCCTTACAAATCCTTCATTTGTGTATCTTTCCATCCAAGTATCGGACATCACGACCTCTTTAGTTGGCAAATGAACCAAGCGGACAAACGTTCCATCTTCCTGACCATACATTTCCATGTTTCCTTTAATTAGGTCTCTTAATTTTTCAAATTTTAATTTTTCTTTAGTTATCTCAAAGTGATGAATAGCAAATTCTTTGCCTTCAACTGGCTTCAAAATATTATGCATTCTGGGATATGTTCCGTCTAAATCCATTTTTAATCACTCCAAAGCATAATAATCCAGAGCTTCACGATTTTTCTTCTGCTCTGAAATCAAGTTAAAAATGCTGTCAAGTGCATCCTTGTCCCACTTCCTGCCTTGCTTGTCAACATAAAGATTGTCCTCTAATTTAATAAGAACCTTTTCAATCTGGATAGTCTTGACATGGCTGAATTTTCTCTCTTCTTTTGATTCCAATACTATTGCCTGATTGTCAACCCTGATGGTCATATCATTTTTAGTCTTATTTTGTATTGATATTGATATTTTCATTTTACAATCTCCATTATTTCATCAACTGCCTGCTCCCAGACTTTCTCCATGTAATTTTTGTTGCGTAAAACTTTAGATGATTCTCTTTTTGTTGTAAGCATTTGGTTATAACTTATTTTAACAAAACAAATACCACATTCCAAATTCATACATTGGTATAATTTGTAGTTTTTGCCGTCTTTCTCCAACACGATGCTAGACCTTGCATCAAATTTTTTACAAACAATACAATATTCCTGATAGTCTCTGCTCATTTTCTTTTCCTCCTGCAAGTATGCCTATCTAATAATTTCAATAATTTTCCACATTTCGTGCATTTAAATCTTATTTTTTGCTTTCCCATCAGCATCCAAATTTCACACTTTCAAGCTCCTCAAAATAATTAATCTTAGCAAGACAAGATAATGGAATTTTACTATCAAACTCCCCTGTCTGGTATCTTGAATAAATATCAGCAAAATCCTCATTGCTTTCGTTCATATAAAGCCTGCAACTTGAGTTCAAATAAATTTGGTTATATTTTTCTTTCCAAGCATTGGGCAAGCAGTTATACCATAAATAATGTCCAAGCTCATGGTCAACAACCATCCTTAAATCAAGCATGTTCATATCTTTTGTCTGAACACCGACCAGCTTAGGAAATATCAGGTAAAATCCCTGATTCTTGCTTAACTTGATGAAAAAATATGTATTTATTGTCAAGGTAATTAGTATCATTACAAATATTGAAGCAAACCTCCACAACTGCTTTTTGATTGTTTCTTTGTTCATCTTGCTAATTTTCTCTTGTTATGTTCTCCACTTCTGAAATACCTGACTCTGGCAGTTTTGTTGTTACTGTCAAATTTGATATTGTTGGTAATATTTTCTAATTGTTTTTTAATTAATATTAAATCAGCTTTTGCCTGCCTATAATTGTTGCCCATCCTTTGGCATCTGGCTTTAAGCATTCTCACCTGCCTGACTAAATGGAGTTCTAATGTCATTTTATTTTCCCATTATGTGAATATTTCCTGTTGATTGTTGTTTTTCTGTTTTGCATCTTCTTTCACAAACAACCCAATCATATTCTTTTATTGTAGGAAATTTATGAAAACCTAATTTGCATAATAATTTAGATAATTGTATTTGTAGGGTCATTTTTTGTATCTTTTAACACTAAATGGTCTCAGTCCGTTTGCCATGTTCTCCATATAAGTGCTTAAGATAAATGCTTCGCTGACATTTTCCTTGTCAGGAACTTTAAGCTTGCTCAAAATTTCCTTTTTGTGCTCATTATACTTGCCTTCATCTACCTTAACCAAAAATTGTATTTGTTTCATGTTTATTCCTCCTTTGTAAGCTGTTTAGCAAATTTCTCCTTTTGTTTCCTAACTGTTATAACATCATCATATTCTCCATAAATTATTTTTCTTACTTTTGCAAAATGTCCATTAGGCTCATGCGGATATACTATTGGATATTTTCTTGATTTTTTTGAAACATTTAACCTCCATCTACAGAAAGCCAAAACCTTTTTTACATTACTTTTTTTGATTATTAAATAGGGATAAATCATTTTTATTATTATATAAACATCCAAAACCGAATAAGAATACCACCTATAATGTAGTTTATATTTTATATTTTTTGGTTGAGATGCTGTTACTTTGCAACCTATATTATCTTTTAACCAATTAATCAATTTTTCATCTGTATTAGCTACAGAAATTAAAGGAGTTAAATCTCCAATTGAACGAGTTGATTTAGCTATTGTAATTGTTCCTTCCCCATCTACAATTCCTGCAAAATACGATGCTTGAATCTTTGAAAGTTTTTTAACAGTTCTGATATATCGTGGTGCATTTCTTCTCCTTTTGATATTATATCTAATCAAATAATTTCTAATTGTTTCATCACCACAATGATAATATTTTGAAATTTCGAGAGTAGTCATTCTCTTTCCAACATACATACTTTTTAATATACGCTTTGGAATATTAATAGCCTTCATTTTTATTCCTGAGCCTCTTTGTCAATCAAATTAAGTGCTTTTTGAAGAGCTTGTGTTAATCCTGTTTTGTCCCTAAAGTCTCGAACTGTCTTATTCACTTTTTCCCTTTTATCCCTAAACCTTCTATCAGCATTTCTCCCCAAATATCCTATTATCACTGATTCAACCAAAATTTTAGCCTCTTTAGGCATAGGAACTATTGCATTAGCCTCACATTTTCTTACACCATATTTCTTAAGATATTCCTGCAAATAATTCATCTTAAAATTCTTATGAGGTCTCCCTTGTTTAGTCAGTCCAGCTACAATTTTTCCATCTACAATTCTTGCTAGCTCACCACCGCTTCCAGTAAAAAGATTGTCAATCCAAGTTAGGTGATTACTCTCGATGAAATCATACTCCAATCCAAATCTTTTAATTATTAACCCTTCAGGGTCATAACCTTCCTCATCATCTCCCCAGACTATATCTTTTAAGGATTCTAAATTGCTTTGAATAAATTCACTAATCCTTAAACCATCAGGGTCAAAATCTCCACAATAAAGCAAGACCGACTTTAATCCTTTATCTTCAGCTTCTTTGAATCTTCTTGCGTATTCTGCTCTTTGTAGCATCGAACTCCAGCCCTTGCTAGTTGCAATAGGTATATGGTATTTTTCACAAACTGGAGTAAAAAGTGTTTTCAAATCAATTTTCTCGACTAGCATTTGAATATAATACTCTTCTCCTTCCCACCAATTAGGTGTGTAATACTCCTCAGAGTGCATTGAAGCTTCAATCCACTCCCTCATTTCTTGAATCGGACTTTGTTCATGTGGTTTTTCAACGCCTGAGAATTTCCTACCTTCTTCTTCAGCAGTAAAATCAATTGGGAGTATTCCCCTTTCCCTGCAAGTATTTATCCAGTTCTCAACTTTATCAAACTGGTCTTTATTTATTAACCTAGCAGATTCCATCTGGTAACACCATCCTCTTGCCGAAACTTTAAATCCTATTTTATTTGACAATTGCTGAATCTTATCTGCAAATTCCTGCAACCTTTCTGCGGTCATTTTACCAGATAAATTAAATTCCACTTTTAATCACCTGCCTCTTCAATTTGTTTTATTCTTTTTCTTAGTCTTTTTTCATATTCAACAGCATCTTTATGCTCCTGATAGCTCCTTTTTTTGATTCTCAACACATCACGCAAAGTCATTTTTAAAATTAGTAGTGTGCTCATTTTTCCTCCAATAATTTTTGGAATGATTCTAATTTCGCCTTGCTCAAATCAATATCTTCAGTGAACAATTCTTTTAATTTTTCATTCATCTGGCAAACATAAATTATAATGCTCTTGAAGAATTTGCCTAACTCTGGAGTATAGTCTATCTCTTTAGGTTCTGAATAATTTGTTTTTCCCATGTGGACTACTGAGTTTAGCCAATCAAGGTTTTTATCTTTATTTCCATCTGGGATACTCAAATATTCCTTATAATATTCTCCATCTGGAAATTTCCATGTATTCAATAACTTTGGTTCTACATAACAAAAAAATCCATAAGGCTCTGCACTCATCATGCTTCTACCTTTAGACCCTTCAATCCATTTATATTCTCCGTCTTCCTTTTGTTGCCATCTTCCATTCGGAACTATTTCTCCTACTTTTGTTTTGCAGTAATGGCAATTGGTTTCTATGGAATATAATAAGACCGTTTTTACACTTACAAGCTCCCTCTTGGAATATTTTTCTACATCGACCTGCACTTGGTTTTTCAATCCAGTCAAGGAATTATCTTCAAAATAACCATAATTATTTAGCCTGTTCCTAGCTAATTTTATTCCTGCTTTTTGCATTGAATCAACTACCTCTTTTGGAAGTGTTGTAGCAAAAAGACCATCCTTTCCAACTGATATTTCATAGCTAAACTTCAATTTTATTGTTGAGCAATTTGCAGTTAGCAGTCTTAACATTTTTCATTCACCTAAACTAATTTATATCTGTAAATAATTATTGAATTGTCACTAACCACAAGAATAGCATTCTTGCCTTTGATTTGTGCAGTTAAAACTTCACATCCTTTTTTTTTAAACTGCTCTCTGACATCTGCCAGTGTTTTATAGCCTGTATGGCTGTCAGTATTATCAATATCTCCAACGAAATAATTATACACTACCATCCTTTTTGTTCTATTCATTTTCATCACTCCTTCTTAGCTTCTGGCTTGCTTCCAATCAAACTAAGCTGATATTCAGCCTCTTCTCTTAAAATCTTCCCATGAGCCTTGATTTTCTTCCTCAACTCTTCAACATTCTCATAGGCTATAGGCTGGTCTTGAACTCCCAAAGTTGCTGTGTTGTAATTTTTGCTTACTTTAATTTCAATGTTTATTTTTATTTGTGGCATTTTAATCCCTTTCCCTGAATTGCTGTTTGCAATATGCTTCAAAATCATCTGAATCTCTTGCTAATATTTCAGCCAAAAAATCCTCTTTAAGAGAGCTTAAATTGTCGCTTCTCCAATCTTGAAAATGTTCTTCCCTCATATAAATTTCTTCTTGCATCTTAATCAGCCTCAAACCTTATCTTTAAATGTTCTTTCTGAACTTTGTAAATCCACTTTTTCATTTTCTGGATTTCATACTCTTGGAATGAATCAATAGATTTTCCTTCATATTCAGGCAGTATTCCGCTAACATCAATTTTCAGGCTCTCGCAATATTTTCTAAACAGGAAAAAGTATATTTCAGCCCATTCCTTGTCTAGTGGAAACATGAAAGATGCTTTTGAAATATAAATCATACATTCAGTGTCAGTTCCTTCCTCTTCAAATTCATCATACTTCGCCAGATTGCAAAATCTTTCTAGTGTAATCCTGACATAAATATTATCTTCAACTTTGTCATTGGCATACAAAGGAGGCACTACAATCGGTGCAAAAATACAGTGTATCAGCCCTTTGATATGCTTATCAACAGTTTTCTTATTTGGCAATAATTCCGTTTCAGCTTTCATCTTAAACAATTTCTCCAAGTTCATTAAAATGTGGTGGCATTGTTGCCATTGAACCTCCAGTATATTGCCAGTATGTTTGCCAATCTTTTCTAATACAATGTTTAAGCTGTTCCCAGATTGGTTTGGCTTCTCCGTCAATTATTATGACTTGTTTCTCAACCAACTGATGAAAAACGGGAGGAGCTTGTCCCATTGCACTGACTTTTAGTATATTATCGGTGCGTTTGCTGATTTCATCAATTTTGTCCCATACTTTTTTATAATTAGCAAGGAGAGTTTTTTTATCAGTCATTTTCAATTCACCTTCATTATTTCATTCATCACAGATTCAGCATCCATGCCTTGTTCAATTAATTTGGATGCCTGCAATAATTGTTTTGCTTCTTTTGTTTTATTTGAAGAGCCTGTCAATGCAGTTATAGCAAACTTTTCTTCATCACGATACTCATTTTTCAATTTGCCGACCAGTTCCATCAACTTTTTAACATCATTTGCAGTCCTGAAATCTTCCCTTCTTACGAAAAAATCATATCCAGTGCTGAACACATTTGAAGTCCTAGAAAAGACTTTCGCAAATCTCACATTCTTTTTTGACAAATATTCTTCGAGCTTTTCATCAAAATCTTTAAGGTCTTTGGAATCCTCCGAGTATGCCAAGATGCAGTCAGTATGAAATTTTTTCCATTGCCTTGATGCAATCACATCATAATAGCCACGCCATCCATCAGTCCTGATATATTTTGCCTTGAATTGTCCTGCTGTATCATTGCTGTAATGCTTCACAAAAACCCTGTAAAGCCCATCATCATCTTGAATTCCATATCCATCACAATCAAGCTCAGAGTCATTTGTAAGGATTGTTAGGCTCGGTTCATCTTCATCATAGCACGTCTCACATACCCAACATTCCTGCTCTTCAGAAAAGATTTTATTATCTTCTGTAAGCTCCTGACCGCAGGATACACATTCTAATTTTTTATCTGTATTTTTCTTTAACTCCTCTGCTGGAATTAAAATTTGTCCATCTAATAATTGCTGTTTCACTTTCTTTTCCTCACTTTCTTCCATCCCTGCTCTTTTGCCAGCCTCTCAGCTTCTGGGTCTGGCTTGCCTATATTGTCAGCAATCTTTTCAATTTCCTTCATGTTTAGTTTTGATTTTTTCATTGTTATTTATCTCTTTTTTGGCAATAATACTAATCTATCCATTTCTTTAAGCCATTCTTGGACTTCTTCATCTTCAAGTAATCCTTTCAATGCTTTAACATCAAAAGAATGTCCTTTATTGCTTAACATTTCTTCTGCATGAATTACTATGCTTCCTAATTTACATAGCAAAGTTGCTTCTGGCTTTAACGGTTGTTTCATTTTGAACCTCCAAGATTTTCACAATTTGATTCTTCTTCCTGTTGTTTTTGGGAAGCAATTTCAAACTTATGTTTTTCATCATCAAGATATTGGTCAAGAAGACCATTTCTCTGAAGCCTTCTGACAGCCTGCCCACACTGACAATATTCTATAATTTTTATGGGACAGAAAGAAACTCCTGCATTGACCGCATCTTTGATTGATTTAGTGGATTTCTGCATTTTCACTCGACCTCCATCATCGGTATTATTTTATCAGAATAAAAAACTTTTGCAATGTTTGACAAGCCCAGCTTTAATTTGAGAAAAAGCACAATCTCCTCTGGCGTGTTAAAATTATGTCTTGGGCTGTCGCAAACATTGACCTCAACCTTAGAATTATCGTTAAGAAGAAACGTAAATTTGCTGTCTGCCTCTTTTCCGCAAAAAAAACATTCATTCACCATTGTTCTCGACCTCTAAACTATTATGATACTATGTATAATACAACTTATATATAAATCTTTCTACTAAAATAGTCATATACGAATAATGTATATTCTGGAATAGTCATATTAAAACTACTATGGAAATAGAAATATTTAAATACTAATATCTTCAAAAAAAAGATAAAATAATTGGTTGGAGGCTCAGAATGGAAATAAAAACTAAACAAGAAAATGAAAAATGGGTCAGAGTCATCATCGGAAATTGTGAAACTGGAGTTCATGGCGTGACAAAGCCAGTCAAAACAATCAACGTGGAAGGAGCTTCCGTTGAAGAAGTTTACAACGTAATAACCGAAGCTATTTCTAAGAAAAAAGGCAAGTAAATATGCTAACTTACCTAACAGAAGAAAACAAGCATATCTTTAGAGACCTTCCAGTAATCAAAGCTGACAGATTTGATGAAAACCAAGAAAGCAGTTCAAAGAAAATAAGCCTTGCAAACCATGACTGTGACAGTGAATGTAAATGACCGAAAAAGGATTTAAAGTTTTAAGACTTTGGGAAAAAGAAATTAAGACCATGACATTAGAAGATTTCAATAAAAAGATTAGTGAGCCAAGATGACTAAAATAAACTTAGGAAAAGGTTGTGACATTGACCTAAAAAAACTCCTAAAAACCAGACTTTTATTAATTGCAGGAAGCGGAGCAGGCAAGACTTGGACTTTAAGGAGGGTATTGGAACAATCTCATGGAAAAATCCAGCAGATTGTTTTAGACTTAGAAGGGGATTTCTCATCATTAAGGGAAAAATTTGATTACTTACTAATTGGAAAAGATGGAGACATTCCAATCAGCATCAAGACAGCAGAGATTATGGCAAAGAAATTGCTTGAGCTAAATGTTTCAGCAATAATTGATTTATATGAATTAAAGCACCATGAAAGGATAACTTTTGTAAAAAGATTTTTGGATGCAATGATAAATGCCCCAAAAGAATTATGGCATCCAGTCATGCTAGTTATTGATGAAATACATATTTTTGCACCGCAGGACACAAAATGTGAAAGCACTTCATCAGTAATTGATGTTGCAACTAGGGGAAGAAAAAGAGGAATATGCCTAGTTGGTGCAAGCCAAAGACCTGCAATGCTTGAAAAAAATGTTTCAGCACAGTGCGTAAACAAATTAGTTGGAAGAGTGACTGAAGACGTGGACATGAAAAGGGCAGGCTATGAGCTTCACTTTACAACCAAAGAGGAAATACAGCAACTTGAATCATTGCAAGACGGAGAATTCTTTGCCAAAGGAATAGCAATAACCAACAAAATACAAAAAGTAAAAATAGGTGGAATTCAGACAAAACATTATGAGGCTGGCTCTGGAAAATGGAATAAACCACCAAATCCAACATCAAAAATCAAAGCAGTTCTTTCAAAACTTGTAGATTTATCTAAAGAAGCAGAACTAGAACTCAAGACAATCCAAGATTACAAAACTGAAATTTCAAGGCTGAAATTTGAACTCAGAAAACAGCCACAAGTTAAGCTCGTTCCTGAAAAAGATTTCACACCCAAGCTCCAACAAGCCATCAACAACCGAGACCAAGAATGGAAAAGACAAGTTAACAAAGACAGCCAAGCTTGGCTCAACAAAGAAAAATATTGGAACAAGGAAAATAAAGACCGCCTGTATAAATTGGCAGAAGTCCAGAATAAGGCTACTGCAATAATCCAGAAAAAAGATGCAGTGCTGGAAAATTTAGGTATTCAATTAAAAGAAGCTAGTAAATTAATAAACAATATGCTATTAATTCAGTCAACAAAAGTTGATAAAATTTCCTACCACATGTTGGAGATGCTTCCGCAAAGGCTTGAAGATGTAGAAAAAGGCAGGGCAATTCAAATAAGCCAAGTAAAAGGAAAATTAATTCCTTTAGAAAGAGTGCTAGAAAAATCATACAAAAACAAAATTTTTATAAGGGAACAACCGAGTTTTAATTCAAAACAAAAGCCAATTGCTTTTCTTGGAAAAGTAGTGCCAGAGCCAAGACCCCAAGAGGATTTTATTGATACTGATGCAGACAGAGTAAAAGGAAAATGCCCTAGAGAATTATACCGCTTCCTTTACTTCAACCCAGACAGGGAATTCTCAAAGGTTCAGGTTGGAATAATGACAGGATATTCTCCCAAGTCTGGAGGATTCAACAATGCTGTATCCGCCCTTAATGCTTCTGAGTTAATAAAAATCAAGAAGCACAAGCTTTCAGTGAATGATGCTACAATTGGTTTTGCAAGGCAAATTTATGGTGATTACCTAAACGAGGAAATAGAATATAATAAAAAAAACATTATGGAAGTGTTAGGTGCTTGCCCAAGAAAATTATTGGAAATATTATATACAAACCCAGAATCAAAATTTACTAAGGAAGAATTAGCCGAGCAATCTGGCTATTCAGCAGGCTCTGGAGGATTTAATAATGCTGTATCAAAATTAAATTCAATGGGATTAATCAACAGAGAGGATTCAGAAATCTCATTAAGCGATGATGCAAAGGAGTTGATATAAAATGCCAGAACAAAATAAAAATAATTTTAAATTATTGTTTATTTTAGGCTTTGCCTTAATTGTGATACTTTTTGCAATAACACTTCAGTTGGGCAGTAATTTAAACAATCTAAAACACCAATTAAAACTTACACAACATCCAGTAACGTCTGACCCAATCTTAGACGGATTCAATCCAGAATGCGTGCAGAATTTAACAACAAGCACTCCAAGATTTGTTCCAAGCCATTATGACCAAGAATGTGCAAGTAAACTTTGCTTAATTAATGAAAGCACAAGTGACTCCTGCAATAAAATCTATGATAACCTAAAACAGGAACATAAAGATGACCAAGACAGCATAAATTATTTTTTTGGAAAAGAAATAGGATGCTGGCAAGAATCTCATATTTACATAAATAATGTAACTTCGTGCACCAAAGAAGTATTGATGAGGGAATATCAATAAAATGCCAAAGAATAAATCAGACTCAACAAATTATAAAAAATCACCATTGGCTTTATTCATAACTTTATTCATAACATTAGGATTAGTCATGTTTTTATTAGGTATGTTTGTTGGAGATTCAATAAAAACAAACAAAACCTGCCCGATAAATTCAGAATCAGGATTTTTATATCATAGCATAAGCAACACTACAAGATATGAGAGTGATTACCTGTCCCACAATTCCAGCACGTTCTCTTTTTACAAATCCAAAATAAATGATTATTACAGCATTAGTGCGACTGAATTTGATTTTACAGAATCAATAGGAGTTGAGTTCACTTTAAAGGATAAAAAAATTCTTCAGGTAAGCCTAACAAATTTCAGTTGCTGTAGAATAAACAAAGATTGCGAAGGATGTAGCACATACTTAAAATACAATCTCACGCCAGTAAACTGGAGTTGGACTGATTAAAAAAGGAGGGATAAAATGAAGAAGGCAACGCCATTTAAAACAGGATTTATGACAACAGCAGGCGTAATTATAGCTTTAATAATATTTTCTGGAATAGTTTACGCAGGCTATGTCCAAGTAGCAAACTGGCAGTATAGGCAGAGAATACAATTAGTTACTACATCCTCATCAAGTGTAACCAGCAACGTAGTTACAAGTGAAAGCCATGAAAGGTTTTTATTAAGAACTCCAGACAGAAAAGCGGAGTTCTTTCTAAACATCACGACCAACGACAATCAAACTTATTTATTAGGAAAATTTGTGATGGATTATAAGTTAGCAGTTCACGTTGGCGATGATAGCGGTCAAAAATTTGTTGATGTTTTATATTATCTTCCTGAAGACTGGCTGATAAAAAGTGCAACAGATTTTAACATATCCGCAGAATACAAGCTTAAAAATCCGCCAATAGTAAAACAAGAAAGAAGAGACCCTATTTTTTATAGGGGAAAGGATTATCCTAATTCAATACCTTTTGATGAAATTGAAATTACAACGGATTTTGTAACACAATACACAGATGTCAGCGAAACCCAATATAATTTTGTAATAGGAGTAAAAGAAACATCACCAGATTTTAACATTGTAAACGTTGACATGCTAGTTCCGTTGAACTATTCAGTTCAAAGAGAATAAAAGATGGAAATAACAGGGAAAACAGGCACTAATTCAATTCGGGAAAAAATTAAGCAAGGAAAAATAAAAACAAAGGTGAATAAAAAATGCAAATAAATCAAGAAACAGAATCTGAAGTTGTAAAAAAACCATTGATAAAAACACAGAAGGATTGGATAGTTCATTACAACAACAAAGGAGAGAAATTTTTTTCTGCTGCTGACGCTTACAGGGCTGCAAAAGAAGAAAAGAAAGCTGTGATGGAAAGCGTTGCAAAGAACTGCAAAGACAGATGGGAACTCACAAGCACTCAAATAAATTACAAAGAAGATGAATATGCCGACATCATTCACGATGCAGGAAGCACGATTGTAAATCCGAAAATAATTCAGAATGTCAAAATTCCGCATTATGATGGTGTGGAAGCAAAGCAGGATGAAACAACAGAAAAATTTTTGCAGGCATTGTTTAATACGGAAGATAGAATTGATGAAATTCTAAGGGTCATGAAAAGATATGACCCAAGCAGGAGATTATTTATTTGGACTCCAGATAAATCTTTAAGAGCATCAAGACCAGTTCGCTCTGTTGAGCTCAGCTTCGGCGACTTCGGCAGGTTTGATGTCTATGGCGACGATTGGCTTGATGGCTGGAGTGGCTTTTCTCGTGGGGTGAAAGTGAAGTCTGCGAAGCAGACCGAATAATCCGAAGGTGATGCACAATGAAAATAGAAATATTGCAACATCCAGACAATACTTACAGAACGCAAGAGCAAGCAATCCTCTTCCATAATCAAAGAAATGAGCCTATGCTTTCATTTCCTAATTGCTGGGATATAGTGAAAGAAAACAACACAGAAGCAATCAAAGCAATAAGGGGAGACTGCAATGAACGCTGGCTCTATCTAAGCACCCAGATAGAATACAGCACAACTAATTTATCAGGCACTATAATCCATAATGCTGGCAGCAATACAGCTAAGCAAAAAAAAATATATGTAAAGGAAATTCCAGATTATACAGCAAAGAAATTGCCTGATGTCCTTGATGAAGAAGCTGGCTTGCAGTATGTAAGGGCTTTGATAGACAAGCCAAAAGCAACAAAAGAGCAGATTATAAAATTCTTTGAAACCCTGAGCGGAAAGAAAGCAGAAAAAGTCAGATTCTGGACTCCAACCCAAAGCTCAAGAAAAGAAAGACCAGTTCGCTCTGTTGGGCTCTACTTCTGCGACTTCGACAGGTTTGTTGTCTATGGCGCCGATTGGCTTGATGGCTACAGTGGCTTATCTCGTGGGGTGAAAGTGAAGTCTGCGAAGCAGACCGAATTTTTGAGCAGCAAGGCAATATTTGATATTGTCGAGAGAAAAATAACCATTCCTTTGGAAAACAAATACAGAAAACAGATAGAGATAAGTCTAAAGAAAAATAAAGTTTCCAAAATAAAATGGGAATTGAAAATAAAAATACAATAAAAATCTTTAGCTAAATGCCAGAGTCACACGTCGGCTTATTATGGCACACTACCGCTATAAAATGCAGTTGCAATACAGAGTAGGAAACGAAAACGTAAAGCAGCAGTGAAGTGAAAATAAGCTGGCTACAAGAGATTCGCTCTGTTGAGCTCAACTTCAACAACTTCGACAGGTTTGATGTCAATGGCAACAATTGGCTTGATGGCTACAGTGGCTTATCTCGTGGAATGACTTTGGATATAGCCACAATAAAATATCATGAAAACATACAAAAACATTTACCAAGAACTTTGCACGAAAGAAAATATAGCATTAGCTTTCAAAAAGGCACAAAAAACCAAATCAACAAAGCCATATATCATAGAATTTAGAAATAACCTGAAATTAAATTTGGAAATATTAAGAATGGAATTGCTCTCTGAAACTTATCTGCCACGGGCATTGAGCACATTCGTGATAAGAGACCCAAAGACACGAAAAATTAGAAAATCACATTTCAGGGACAGAGTAGTCCATCACGCAATCTGCAATGTCTTAGAGCCGATATTTGAAAAAAGATTTATTTATGATTCCTTTGCCAACAGGAAAAGAAAGGGGGCATTGGAAGCATTAAAAAGATTTGATGAATTTAAGTTAAGGGTTTCAAGGAATAATACAAGAAACTGCTATGTTCTAAAGGCAGACATCAAGCATTATTTTGACACAGTAAGCCATGACGCTTTGATTGCCATTCTTCAAAAAAAAGTTAATGACCCTAAATTAATATTCTTGATAAACAAGGTATTAAAAAATCATTCCGAAAATGTTGGGATGCCTCTGGGCAACATGACTTCCCAATTTTTTGCGAATGTATACTTAAATGAGCTAGACCAATTTGTAAAGCATGAGTTGAAGGCAAAATACTACATTCGATATGTTGATGATTTTGTGATTTTGCACAATAATCCAGATGATTTGAAATATTATAAAGAAAAAATTGACCTGTTTTTAAAGGAAAGATTGCAGCTTGAGCTTCATCCAAACAAGTCCAAGATATTGTTGCTCAGAAGAGGAATCCCTTTCTTGGGCTTTAGAAACTTTTTTTATCATCGATTGTTAAGAAAAGCAAACATTCTGAACATGAGAAAGAATATTTTGCAGGGTAATTATGATTCTTTGTGTGAATATTTAGAAGGATGGACTGCATACGCCAGCCATGCGAATACGTTTAGTTTAAGAAAAAGAATAGCCAAGCTTGTTGAAGGCAGATTTCAAGGTTATACCTCTTTGTTGCAGATTGACAGGTATCTCAAATTTATCAGGTGCTAAAATGGCAAGAAAAATAAAAAAGATTGATTGGATTGGAATGGCACTATTAACTCCAATATTTTATATATTTATCTATCTCTTTGAGATAGGGGCATCATTCTCAGAAAAAATTATTATTGTGATTTTGCCTATTATCGGTTTCATTTCACTTGACAGGCTCTTCGAGAAATCAGGATTGAATGAGAAGCTGGAAAAACATGCAAGCTTGCTGAATAAAAAGATTTCAAAGCAATAAGATGAAAAAAATAAAATTAGAAACTTATGGCAGAAAAGTTTATAGTAATTTCTTTGCTAAATCATGGAATTGCACAAAGAAAATATTATATAATATTAATATTCTGTTAGTTTACTTGTTCAAATATATTCTTGGAATATTTGTAATCTTATTCCTGATGTCTATTTTAATATTGACAGTGTTGAACTGGGATATGACTAAATGTTCTTACCATTCAAAGCTCATCTCAATAGAAGGCAAATGCAGTCAGATTTTCTTCACTTTAAATCTTGATGGAAAAATGCTGACATTAATAGGGGCAGACTATGATTATAATAGCTGGGGAACTATTTTGGACTGGAATAGAGAAGTGATTGACCAGTCGCAAAAGATTGGATTGAGCAAGGAAGAAATAATAAACAATACAGAAAAATGGAATGAGTTTACAGACCAGCTTAACGATGCCCACAATATTATTTATAGGTAAAGAAATGCCAAAAGTAACAATCTATTTGCGAGTTGGAAAATCACCCATGGGTAAGATTTATGTTACATCCACATCAAAACCAAATTATGAGCCTATAAAAAATAAAAATAATAATAGAAAATCACATTTTTATCCAACAGTTTTTTTTTGCTTTAGAACTGGATATACCAGACAAATCATTTAAGCAGGAAATAATAGCTACAATCAAAATTCCAGAACAGGAAAAAATAAATGCAGAAGTAAAATATACAAAAGAAGAAATCAAACAAATCCCAGAACTTCCTAAAGAGGATAAAAATACAGATGAAAAAGATTTTGAAGGATTTAGAAATTTATTCAAGGAGTAAATATGCCACAACTAAACATCAAATGCCCGAAATGCAATAGGTTTGTAAAGATTATAGCAGACAAGAAAATATCCGAAACCCAGTCAAGATTCATAGCTGAGTGCCTGCACTGCAAAATAAAGATTCTAGCCTCTTTAACTGGAACATTCTCAAAAGTAAAGGGAAAGAATGTTTATGAAGGAAATATATTAACAACCATCAATGATAAGATTGACGAGCCAACATTTAACAAATATCTTGCTCAGTTTCAGGAAAAGAAAAAGATAGTAAAGACTGAAACTGCAATATTGGAATTCTTAAGAAATAAAAAGATTGCTGTCACCAAAAATATAATTTGCAGGGAGCTAAAATTGAAAGAAACCACAGTTCACAAGGCTCTTAACATCCTAAAGCAGAAGAAATTAATTTACTTGGGATTTATTGCACCATACAAATATGGACTCGGTAAAAGAAAAAAATATATTATTCTTAAGGGGTCAAAGTGACAAAGAAGAAAGAGGATTGGATTAAAACGAAATGGGGATTTATACCATTTGTAGTGCTACTGTTGTTTATTTGGGGTGTTTTTGTCTATTCCAATACAAATAGTTACATCTGCTCCCATGCTCCAGAGAAATGTGTTTGCGAAGGAATAGTTAAATGTAGTCAAGACCAAAGTGGAACAATTTGGGTTTATGGACACACAGAAGAGATTAATAAACTTGGAATATTTCACAAATGTAAAAATGCTCTCAAGGTAGGACAACAAGAAGCATGTTCCAAATTACGTCTCAAAACCCCATCAGAACTCTTAATTGATGACTGCAACAACAATCAAAGAGAAGATGGGAAGTGCAAATGTTTAGAAAAATCCAACTCAGAATTTAAAGGGTGGATTTCAGAAGAATATCAAGATAAGTGGGAAAACTCAGGTCATGTTTGTGTTCCCTCTCCAAATAAGAACACAGATGGAGAAGACATGGTTTCTTGTTATACTAAAAAGATATGTATCAAATCCCGCCCTAAAACTGAATGTGAGAAAGGAAATCTTGATTGGGTGGAAGAAATATGTTATTTTAATGCAACATCAGATAAATTATGCTTAAGTAAAGAACAACAAATTTATACCGATGTTCATGATTATATTGGACACAAGACAATCTGCCGAGAGAAAACCAAAGAAGAATTAAAATCATCAGAGAAATTAATTAATTATAGTGGTTATGGTAGAATAATCATATCAAGAACAGATAATTCTATAATTTCAAATTTATCAATAAATCCCTTGCCTATACAATTAGAAACTAAACTAAAAAGTCAAAGATTTAGCACGACTGAAAACATAACTCTAAATAAATATGGATGTGTTTTTTTAGGTGTTTCAGAAAGAGGATTAGACCAATGGGATTGCCGAAACACCACTGCCCAAGACACGACACCACCAACAATAAATATATCAATCAGTTTGACTGACAATACTTATTTGGAATCTATTACTTTTTCTACAAACTCAACAGGAGCTTACTCTCAAGGGTCTTTTACGAACAAGTATGATTGTAAATTTATAGGAATCTCTGGAAGCGGTTTAAGTAGATGGGATTGCAGGAATACCAACAAAATTTTAAGCAGAGATAGAATACTAAATTGGTCTGTTGCTGTTGGTGTTGAGAATAACGACCCACAAAATTCTATTTTAATAAATGTAAATGACGGTGCAAAAGTCATTAATGAAAAAGAATCAGCTTACTCAAGATGGAATGGCACATTAGCTACAGACACAGTGGTTTCAGGTGGTAATTATTTGTCATGCGGAAAAAACAATATTTTAACTTCTAAAGATAAGCAGTATATAAGCCAAATAATAAATGAATGTAAAAATCTAAGCCAATATTATGGCTATGTTGCCATTGCCAACAGGAACTATTTAGAAATCCAGCAGGATGTTAAGGATTGGATTTCACTCAATTATTCTGTAGGAATATTCTTTGATTTAGTTGATAACACCACTTACATAGAGAAAGATGATTGCTACGAAACAGAATATTACTTGGAAGAAGAAAAGATGAAAGAATTGTTTGATTTAATACACCCAAACAAAATTTATCTTAATTCATATAAGCCTTATGAAGATACAATAAATGTTAAAGCAATAAGAGAAATGGGATTTACACCACCATGTGAGTCAAAATGATTCCAATAAGCTCAGAAGGAAAATACCCGAAGAAAGTTTTCGGTGAAATTCACCTAAAAGGCGGATTAAACAATTTCAAGCAGATATTAAAGACAAAATACCTGCTTCCAACTAAAGATTACCCCACTGGAAAGGCAGTTATAGAAATTTTGATTCCAGAATCATCACATTCATTTTCAGTTGATAAAGATGAGCTGAAATATATAATGGAAATAAATGACAAGCTGGCTTCGATTCTTGAAAAAGAGCCAGAAGGCGATAATAAAAAAACACTTGCACAGCAAATGTATTTTAACTCAAAACTTATCAAGACAGCAAACGAAACTAAAAACAAGCCATTCGCAGTCAAATCGTTCAGGTTCAATGAAGCGGACTTCCCTCAGACCCATGCCCTCATGTCGCACTTGGCAAAGCTTTTCGGATATTTATTTCATAAATACAAGACGGAGATGGAACAAGAATCAAGCGATGAGCATTTAATAAGAGCCAGAAATATAGTGTCATCAACTATGTCAGGCAATGTCCAGAACGAGTTTATTACAGGATTTAATGAAAGCGTTAATGAAAAACTAGAGATGAAATTAATAAGGTCAAAAGAATGAGGCTCAATGGAAGAAAAAACATATTGCACAAAGCATCAATGTTTTCACAGAACATTTCCAAAATATGCTTCCTGCATTAAGAACAAAACCATGATTAAGGAAACACCCACACTTGACAAGAGCAATCATACTATCGGCTGTGACTTGGAAGCTTATGCCCAAACTTTAAGGTTTAGGAGTTATAACCCAGAAGCTGATGAGTTGGACAAAATCGCATCGAGGTTGAAATAAATTGAAAACAAATAAAACTATAATATTTAATATTGTATTAATTGTTGCAATTATTGTTCTATTAATAATACTTCTTGTTGAAGTTAATAAATTATCAAATCAAATAAATATTATAAAACAAAGAATAGCTCCGCTAAAAGTTTGTGAAAATAGCACAAGAGCCTTTCCAAATGTTCTTTGTTCTAATCAATCTATATGGGATAATAGGGGAGACTATCCTTTTGATTGCACCCTAAGTAATGGCATTAGAAAATGTGTTGCAGTTATTGATAATAAACCAACAAACATTGTTTGCTGGGAAGAAGAAAAAATCGTTGAAGAATGCAGGTGGGTATAATATAACAATTAAGATGAAAAAACCAAGAATCCTGCATATCCATGTAAAAAGAGAATACTGGATTCAGGCAAAACAAGGCATTAAGGAAGAGGAATACAGGGAAATCAAGCCTTACTGGACTTCAAGATTAAACAAGAGCTATGATTTAATTTATTATTATTTGGGCTACACCAAGAAAAAAATAATATTCAGGTTTGATGGATATTCAATAAAATTAGTTATCCATAAAGAATGGAAATATAAGCCTAAAGAAATGTATGCAATCAGCTTGAGGAGACCTATATAAAATGTCAGATAAATTATTAAAATTAAAAACAAAGCTAATTATACTATCAGCCAGATTAGCTAAACTCAGTAGAGATTACAATGAAACAGAAGCAAAATATTGGAAAGAATACAAAAAAGTAAAAGCAAAGAGGTTAAAAAATGTTTGAAGAACTGATGATTGCAATGCGAAAAGAGCCAATAGCGAGTGTTTTGTTTTTGATGGCTTCACTTTATTTCCTGCTTAAATCAACAGGATTATGGGACTGGTTGCCAAGAAAGATTTTTGGAGATAAAGATGTCAAGCACTGATGAAAAAGAAATTTTAAAAATTTTAGAAAGCAATGCTAAGTTTATAGAGAACCAAGCAAGATTATTAAGAAGTTATTATTTTCATAAAAGAAATAAATGGCTGTTTTATATTCCTTTTTACCAGATGGCTTATTTGTGGAAAACAACGATATACGGATTAAAAAATAATGAGCTAATTATGGATACTGTAAAATTCAATCTCGCTTTGGAAAAACATTATAAAATCAAAAATAATATAAACAAAATTAAATAAATTATTATCACTTAATCAGCATAAGTGGTTTAAGCCAGATGCTCAAGAAGTTTTTGCAACCGCAATCTTCTTCTTGGGCAGAGATGAAGGCAGAGAGGCTGAATAAGCCTCTTTTCACGAAAGAAATAGATGAAAACAATTACTCCGCTTCGCAAGAGGCGGAGTTTTATAATCATAAAAAGCAATGCGAAAGAGAACGCACACCTGCTTACAGCGATAGAATCAAAGAAGCAGATTTAACTAGTATCTCGCAAGATTGCTAAAAAGCCCAGACATCACAGAAAGACACAATAGTTGAATAGAAATGTTCAATACGCAAAAAGCATAAAAGTCTTAATCTGTAAAATCGCTGATGGTTTGTCTTTAAAGAAACCTGTGACGATAGGAAATGTTTTGCATCAGCGATGATGGGGCAATTAAAATAGGTGAAAAAATGGTTTACAAAAAACGAAAAGAAATAAAAAGAAAAACATTCTGCTACAGGTGTGAGAGAGAAACGGACTCAGTGATGGGAAGATGCCAAACATGCGGTCATAGGAAATATCTTAATGCAGGTCACACCCATAACAAGAAATGCCACTGCAAGAAATATATCATAAAAAGAGAGGAAAGAAAGAAAAATATTTTTAGGATAATAAGTGGAAAATCAAGAGAAACACCAAAGACTAAACAAAAGTGATACCCACCCTACCATTTCCACTGGAAACATGAAAGAAGAAAAAGAAGGTATGGATAAGCTGAATTCTAGTATTAATGATGAAAATAAAAGGATTGACAAAGACCTAGATAATATTTTTTCTAAAGTTGCAAAGGAAGGTAAGTCTAACCGAGTCTTGGTCGGTTCAGAACAAAAACAAGAATTGCAAACCCAAACCCTAAAAATACAGAATTTCAGACGATATTTCCTATTCGATAAGTCAAATTTTAACCCTAAAAAACCCAACTCAACCAACCCTAACCAACCCCTTATTTCCTATGGAGATGATGAAACTTTTTTATATCCAAAATTTTCATGGGATTATGAATCAAAATTAATTAATCACGATAAGGAATTGTATTACTCAGGATTCTTGGCATGTAGCATAAGAATTCACAAAACTAAAATAGAAATAAGAAATTTAATTCCTTCCATGTGCCTTGATGAAGGTAAAATTGTAGTTAGGGGATGGACACACGAAGAAATACAATCAAGAATAAGAAAAATAAGGAGGGAGCTTGAACAGCACTGCATAAGGGCTTTAAATGCCTTTATAGCCATACATGGAGGAAAAACAGACTTCAACCCATCAGTCACCCCAAAAGAGTATGAGGGAGAAATAAACGTGATTGGGGGAACTTTCCTCGAGAGCATCAAGCGAGACCGTTTCTATATTAATGAAGTTGGAAAAAAAGTATATAATGAGCCTAAATTTGAACACGAAAAATTTTCAACTGCCATAAACCACATGAGCAATATTGCACTCTCGGATTTTACTCCAGAGATTGCAGGAGAGCTTCAAAATATTAATTCAAGAATAGAAACCTTTGAGCAGAAAATGGATAGAATTGCTGATGCTAATGTCAAGACCGCAGAAAACGTGAACTATCTTGCGGTCAATCTCAATACCCACATCCCTTACCTGCAAAAACTTTCAATCGCAACAGAATCTAATACAGAGTCTTCCAAAGTCCTGAGCCATCAGGTCAGCAGGATTGCAGACGTTCTTGATAAGATAGAACACATTAAAAAAGTGCATAAATCGGGCAAACAAGCCACTTTAAAGGTCAAAAAGTATGGTCTTACGGATGAAGAAGAAGAAATAATGAAAAATATGGATGTGTAGAGTAAATGACCAAAACAAAAACCAACAACTTTAAGGAATTCCCAAACACAAACGAGATTTGGATTCAGATTGGAGACTACAAATTCAAGGTGATGAGCAATGAAAATATCCGAGCTTGAGTTCAGAGACTGCCCGTATTGTGAATTCAAGAAGAAAGCCAAAGGAGAAATTATACACTATGTCTGGAGTTTGCCCTACGATTTTATAAGAAAGCACATTTTGGAAAAACATCCTGAAAAAATAAAGGAGTTTATAGAAAATTGTGAAAATTATGTCAGAGAGAAAAATGCAACAAACAAGCCTATTTAATTATGACAAGCCAAAGGAAGAAGTTGAACCAGTGCCAGAAATAGAATTCAAGCCCCCTTATGATGATACTGAAAACCACGACTGCAATAAGCTGAATGATTTTACAGAATGGTTTTATAAGGGAATAAATTGCAGGAGATGTAATGGGTGCGGAGAGTTCACATCGAAGTAAAATGTGCAAACTAAACAAACGTAATGACGGAAGGAGAATAGACCCTTGCATAAAAACTAAAAAAGAAAAATATAGTTTTCCAAAAGGATATATTCCTTGGAATAAAGGATTAACAAAAGAAAAAGATAAAAGATTAGTAAGGACAGAGCACTATATAAAAAGTGTAACTGGAAGTGGAAATCCATTTTATGGTAAAAAACATACATTAGAATCAAGAGCAAAAATAAAGAACAATCACGCAGATATTTCTGGAGTAAACCATCCTTTTTATGGAAAACATATATGGGCAGAAAAAGAACATCCTAGGGGTATGCTTGGGAAAAATGGATATTGGTTAGGTAAACATAGAGACCAAGAAACAAAAAACAAACTCAAGGAAAAATTAACTGGAAGGACACATTCAGAAGCACAAAAAAAGAAGCAAAGTTTGTCTCATAAATTAAATTGGAAAAAACCAGAATTCGTAGAAAAGTGGAAGATTGGGATGAAAAATTATCGAGAAACTATTGTTTATCCAAACACTCCAGAATTGACACTTTTGAAAATAATTAGAAAAAATAATTTACCATTTGATTATGTTGGTGATGGAAAAGTTTGGATTAACAAATTCAATCCAGACTTTCTAAATAGGAAAGAAAGGTTAATTATTGAAGTATTTGGAGATTATTGGCATAACAGGGAAGATGTAAAAATTAGGGATATTGAGAGAATTAATAACTATTTTAAATATGGATATAAATTATTAATTATTTGGGAGCACGAATTAGTAAAAATAAATTTCAAGAACAGGGGGATATTAACAGAAGAGCAAATTATTCAGAAAATAAAAGACAAGAATGGTTACTACTACATACCAGAATGTATGAAAAATGATTGACTTAACAAAATTTTTCACCAAATTTATAGATATTGGCTTTTCAGTATTATTCAGGGCAGTATGCTTATTCTTATTTTTTGGATTCATTTCAAAATTTAGCTTAATGTCAGCAAGCTCTTATGGCATGGTTGTTCTATTTATCATATTCTTTGAAGGAGTCCATGCAAAACAGCTTTATGATGATTATGAAAAACAAGTTCAGAATAATGGAAAATATTTTGAAGTAGGAAATATCAGATATAGGATGTGAAAATGCAAAGACCAGACTGCTTATGTGAATTATGCAAAGAACAATTAACTGAAGATATAGGATGCACAGGCATAGCTCGTTGCAAGAACAGACGGTGTGCAAACTTTCAAATTCCAGTTAAAGTGAAGCCGAGATAGGCACTTATATAGGCACTTACATAAGGACTCACATAAGTGCCAATAAGCCCAAAAAGACCACCAAACACACCTTCTTATCGAAATATTTATATACAACGTTTCTAGGTAGGGTATTTAATACCCCTAACCCCCTTTTTTGAGCCAAAATGCCTAAAATACCAGAAATAGAAATTAAGCGAGCCTGCGGATGCAAAATTCTTATTAACAAAAAGATAATTACTGTTTTAGAATGCAAAAAAGACTTAGATAAATTCAAATTCAAAAGAAAAAATTGAGAGTGTTTGTCAGAACACTCAAGAGAAACATAATTTTGTTGTTTCTAATAGTCAATAAACTTTAAAGTATAAAAACTTTTTGATTTATGAAAAATAACCCAACATCAAATCAATTTTTATTCATGACAGACGATGAAGGTAATTTAACCCTTATTTCAAAAGAACACTGGCTTAATCAGAATTTAGATTTAGGAAATTTATTTAAAACTAAAGAGGCTCAAGTTGAAAAAATTTAATTTAATTTTAATTATTGCAATTTTGTTAGCTTTGCCTTCATTAGCTCATGCCACCGTCTGGTCTGTTGGAGCTTATAACCATACCAATATGTCAGTTGCAGAAGTAGACAAAGCTGAGGGAGATACGAATTACGGTCCAAATGGCATTCAGGGCGTAGGAAGAATATTGCTTACTCCAACAAGCGGAGCTGTTACAAGAAGAGGATTAATTATGTTAAATCTTTCCGATTTTCCAGCTGGGATAACAGCTGATGATATAATTCATGCCAATGTAACTATTTTTGTTAATGTCATAGACTCTGCGAATGTTGTTAGCATTTACAGGATAAATACGAGCTGGAACCAGAATACTGTAACGTGGAATAATCAACCATGCGGGGGATTAACAGCTTTAAATGATACAAAATGCAATGCAACAGCTGAAGATGGTATTTCAATTGGTATTGTCAATACTAATTACACCTTTAATATAACTTCTATGTTCAAGAGAGCATTGTCAAGAAATGAGAAGAATGTAAGCTTTTATGTAAGAAATAACGAAGAAGCAGGCACAACAAATAATATTGAATTTCTTAGCACTACAACAGCAGACCAATCTAAAGCTCCTACTTTTTATGTTGAGTATACATCAACATCACCAGACACGACACTGCCAATAGGAAATGCAACATTAAACATCTCAACTATAAGAATTAACAATGTAGTTAATTCAACGATAAACATTACAGATGAAACAGGACTGCAAACTGCTAACTTAACAATTAACTTTTCAGCAGGCAAAAGATTTTCAAATTACACAATTTCTGGAACATCTGTTCAGTTAAGCAATGTAACAGCAATTACTGAAAGCAGGGGTAATGCCTTAAACTTCTCTTGGAGAATATCCGATACTTCAGGAAATATCCGGCAGAATGATACTGTAATTACAATAGCAGATACATTAGGCTCTATTTTAATAGGCATAAACAATACATCACCAAAAATAAATGAAGTGATAAATGTATCAGGAAATGCAACAGATATAGATGCTGATTTTTCTATTGGCGTAATAGCTTATAATTCATCAGGTAATCCGCAGGTAAATTCATCATTCACCCCAGTTGCAGGATATACATTATTTAATTTCTCGCAGGCAGTAACAATTACTTTACCGAGAGGAAATGTTTATAATTTCACAGTCTATTCAAACGACACGGCAGGAACTAAATTTCAGGCTTCATCATTGCTGACTATAATCAATACACCAGCATCTTCTCCAACATCATTGACTTGGGTAACAACTGGAAATTTTACATCTGGAACAAGAACCTACGGAGAAATAATTGATTGGGTTAATGCAACATGTGTAGCAGATGCAGACAATGATATTAAAAGCTGTAATTTAACTGTTACAGACCCAGATGGTTCAATAATAGTTAATAATGCTTCAATGAGCTTAATAAACAGCAATATTTATTCATATGCAACAGATTTTACTTTAAATAAAGCAGGAACTTGGACTTTAAGAGTTGATGCAAATGATGGAAACAGTGTAAATTCGGCTTCAACAACAATAACAGTTCAGTCCCAAAACCTTACAATTATAGACGGATGGTATGGGTATACAAACAATTCTTTATTAACTGAAAATCAGATTTCAGAAATAACTTCTTCTGACGTCACGTTAATTGAACTTCAAATCAACGCAACTCAGCTATCAAATAGTTTTGCCCAGATACTAACTTCAACAAATTTCTCCCATTCAAAAAATCTAAAAATTGGAATAAATATCTTGCTGGATTTTGGATTAAACTCATCAAATGAGAAAAATAACTTAAACAATAACCTAACTGCAAATTTCTCAAAGCTGGCAACAGACCCATATCAGGATGCAATTAAATATATCTCAATAGAACTTCCAGCTAACTATTCATCCTATTCAATAGGAGACATAATAGGCGAACTAAACAATGTATCAAAAAATATAACTTCATTGACAAGCAACAGATTTATTATTTATTCAAAAATTCCCTATACAGGATTAGACAACTCTTACATATTAAACACTACTTTAAAATATATTTCTCCATTAACTCATTCAGAATGGATTAATGATGAAAATGGATATATGCGAAACACAACTTCTTTAAACCGAATTTACAAGGTAAACGGCTCTATTTTAGCTGATATAAACAATTTTCATAAAAATGTTTTCAACACAATGAGAGGAACTCCAGTCCCGACCACCACAGTAGGAAACCACACAGCTATTGAATTAAGCAATGGAGACTTTTTAGTTTTTAACAATGACAGCACTTCAAGATTGTATTATCTTAATTTTTCAAATGTCACAAACATTTTAGGAAAAGACATCTGGGACACAACAAACAAGATTTATATTCATTCAAATACCAACGGAACTGCAAACATAAATGTTTCAGGATACTCAGCGACTTTAATTTATGCAGAAGATTATGACCACATAGAAGGAACTTGGAAATTATATAAGGCAACTTCAAGCGGTCAGAAAACTTTCAATTACACAACAAGTGATTCTAATGGTGGAAATTTTGCTTTGGATGTTTTTTCAAATAAATTTAAAGTTGAATTATTTGACCCACATTACAGTATCAACACTTTCATAACTTACTACGGCTGGTTTAATGCTTCTTACATCAATAACTGGAGTGTTTACAGCATTGTGATATTTGATGATGAAAATCCGCATGAACTAGCAAGAATATTAGCTAATACAACTTCAACAGATTTCTATGGTTATATAAGCGTTGCAGATTACACAAACACAGGAGCATGGCAAGCTGGAAAAAGGACAGAAATAGATAACATAATTGCTTTGAATAATTCAGTAAGATTACATGTTTTTATTGATGGATTAGATACAGGTATTGGTGGAACTAATTTTTCAACTCAGTTCAGGGACTTGACAGATTATGTTAAATTAACCAAAGGAAGGAAAGTTGGATTAAATACATACACAGCCTACCAGACATATTGCGGAATGTCGTCTCCAAACGGATTCTGCATGAAAGAAAGCTGTGTCAGGAGATGGAATGGAACTTCTGCTTCTGCACCTACAGCTTATGATTGGGAAGATTGGGGTCTGGAAATAAATAAATCAATATGGTATCAGGCTCACAATGTTCAGGTTTTATGTCAAGCTTTTGACAATAGGACAATGGACACTAATGAAATATATAACAACACAAGAATGCAGGATATTTATTTTGCAAGCAAAGTTTTGGGATATACTGACTTCTACGAATCAAGCCCAGAGTTTAATTATGCTCATACTGAATATGTTTACAATGTTGGGACAAGCTTGGCTAATTCTTTCAGCACTGACGATAATCAAACATATTACAGGAGATATTCTAATGGAATATCATATTATAATTCAAGCAGCCATCATGGGTGGTTTGATGACGGAAGAACGCAGGATGTTCAGGCTTGTTTTAAATTGTATGACAACAGCGATGGGGCAGGAGATGAGGAAAAAGACTTCCAGTTCAGCGTAAATAATATGACTTATGACAATGTTGCAAGAAATCAATATACCATTCCAGCAACATCAATAACAGCAGGAATATGGCAATGGTATTGTGTCAAGCTAAATGAAACCCATAAATCTACAACTGGCTCATACAAAATAGAAGGAAGCACATCAAATGCAGGACAGCCTGCTGATGGAATATATCTTGGATGGGAAAATAATGTTTATACTGGTGTTCATTCTTGGTGGAGCAATATTGCTGGAAGTGCTGTATGGAATGCTTATCCTTTAAATCAAAATTGGGAAGTAAAAATAATTGTGAATGAAACAAAGAAGACACTTACAGACACTTTCACTACAGGAGTTAGCCAGATTGAAACAACAGTTGGAGGCATGACCAATATAACTTTTACTTCATCAAATCCTTTTGATTTAGAAGTTTGGGGCAATGGAGTAACAGTAAGCAGATTTATTAATCTCACATATTGGAATGGAACAGAATTTGCAAGAGTATATCCTATCAATACTTCAACTTGCAACTCTAATAATCCAACATGGAATACTACAACAATAGGGGGGGAAAGCCATAAATCCTGCATAGAAACAATAGATACAAACACTTTTGTCAGAGTTGCAACTCCACATCTTTCAACACAAACTTACCAGATAGCTACTAATACAGTCCCTGTGGTGAATATAATCCAGCCAGCAGAAAACACTTTATATAAGATTCAGCCTTTAGACATCAATTTCACAGTTACAGACGCTGATGGTCAAATACCAACACAAATTAATATTTACATAAATGGAACTTTGAACCAAACTTTGACTTCTGTAACAAACACAACTTTAAACGCTTCCGACGGCAAATATAACATAAGCATAAGTGCTTTTGACGGAACAGACTGGGGATTAAACACTACAGTTTTGAGTTTTAAGATAGATACTGTAACTCCATCAAGTTCTGGACTTCCTGCTAATAGCACATTTAATAATTCAAATTTTAATGCAACAGCTATTTTCACTGACAACAACTTATATGGCGTAAACTGCACAATACGTAACGGAACGTCATTAAATGATAAATTTTTATTCTCGCAGGAGTTTACAAACATAGCTTCAACAACACAAAATATTTTGCTAGAATACAATACTTCATGGACTGATGGTGAGAAATTAACTGTTTGCAGGGCAAGTGATGACCATACTAAAAAAGAACAGGGAGATATAGAATATGATATAGATAAATTGTTTGTGACAGACAGGGTAACATTCAAGAAAGGTGCTAACTTACAGGAAGATGTCACGTTTGACTGTGATGAGGACACAACAGACTTGAAAGTTTATAAGCTTGAGGACAGGTATTCTTTATTATTTGATTTCTCAACTAAAAAAACAAAAGGTGTATCAAACACATATACCTGCAATCTTAAAACTAATTCCAAAATAACTTACAGGCAAAATAGTAATTATCAAGCACACTTTGTTCTTGGAAAAGGCATTGGGGAAAATTTTGTAGATTATGTATTCAAGGGAAATGCTGATGCAATTTATACTGTATCACAAAAACCATTTGGCTACCAAGTTATCATCAATACGAAAGAGAATGTGTTGAATTTCTCTTCAATAGGTGGAGTAAACATACTGGAAACTAATACTACAATAATAATAGATTCTAATGTTCCAGTTATTAATACTTTCAACTTGACAGGTAAACTTAACAATACTTTTTATAATTATGCAAACATAAGTATAACAATGAATGTTACAGACATGTTTTTAGACAATATCACTATATTTCAAAACAATTTAAGCAATAAAACAATTTATGCTGTTAATGGTTCTAACAAAATAGTTATTAATTTAACAACAGATGGCAATTACACAATAGTAGGACAAGCAAAAGACAAGGCTGGAAATCACGTCAATTCATCTTATTTTTACAATGTTGTCATAGACACAATAATTCCAAGTTTTATAAATCCAAAAAACCTTACATTAGCAGGCTCAAATATAATTTATACAAACACAGATGTAAATATAAGTGTCAATTTAAGCGATATTTATATTGATAGAGGTAATTTTAGTGAGAATTGCACAATGACAAATAGAAGTTGGATTAATCATTCAATCTCAATATCTGGAAACAACACCTACTACAACATTTTAGGCAGTGCTAACTTCACAGCAAACCAAGTATGCGGATGGAAATTCTACGCCTATGACTTGGCAGGAAATGAGTTAGACCCAATCTATACTTTCACAATCGGAAGCGTTCCATCAATCCCTTCAAGTGGAAGTTCAGATAGTGGTTCTATGGGAGTCGAACAGCAAAATCAAGAAGGAATAGCAATCATTTCACCACCAGCACAAATCCAGCATAATCCAATAGAAGCCTTTGTCCCTCAAATATGGGGCATAGGAAAGGAAACAGCAATCCAGTTGGCATTTTATCTGAATAATACGCCTCATGACCCGCAAACCATTAATTTTGAATTTCAGCCAGACAAAAATAATATAATATATGAAAACCTGACTAAGATAACAACAGGAAATTACACAGCGTTTTTCTTCGTTGCAGGCTCGTCGGATGAAGGCTATTACAATCTTACAATAAAATCAATTGGAAGCCCAGAATCAACAATTTCAGTCCCATTTGAAATAAAAAAAGACACAGTAGCTGCATTTATAAGCCAGAGGAAAGAAGATGTTTTAAAAATAACCCAAAAAGTTACAGGAACAAATAAAGACAGCCTGACTGGATGGCAGATTGGGATGGCTTTGGGCGGAATAGTATTTATTATATTAATTTTGGTTATGATGGGTGTGATTATTGCAAAAATTTCAGCAAGGAAAAAAGTGTCACCAAAGAAATACAACTATTGATTCATTATGCTGAATAAGAAATAGAAAGATTTATAAACAAGTTTTTTCTAATGCAGTATTGTGAATGAATCATGCAAGAAATAGAAAAATGGTCAAGATTAATGGTTGTTCTTGAAGAGCAGGAAGAGCCAATGACTATTTCTGAAATAAGAAAAAAAGCAGGTATGCATTTCAATACGGTGGAAAAAATGCTGGAATTTTTGCAGGCATCCCAAGGGCTTCCTTTTCTTGTTAAAATCACAAAAAGAAAACATTCTTCATTAGTTTTTAAGACACCAAACAACGACGGCAACATCCTTCTCAACAGCAAGATTGACAGAATTGAAAAAAGTATTGAAAAGATTTTAAAAAAGTGGAAATTGTGAAAAAAATAATTTTATTGCCAATATTATTTCTGTTTTCAATAAATTTAGTTCATGCACTATTAATCATAGAGCCATCCTCAACGGAGGTAAGCATGTTCCAAAACGACATATCCAAGCAGGAGATAACAATAACAAATCAAAACAATTTCACAATATTCAACGTTTCATTTTCCGCAAACCAGTATATAACTTATCCAACTATAGATAAATTGGAAATAAACCAGTCAGTAAAAAAGAATGTTACGATAAGCCCAACTTCACTTTTTTCAAGGACAGCATACACTTCCAGCGTAGTGTTTTATTATCTGGCGGACATAACTCTTCCAGCAATAACCTATAATATCACAGTAAATGATAATGGATTCACACCGACAAATTTGTTTATTTATACAGGAGACTCGGTGAAATGGCTTAACAACGGCTCATTGCCACATACCCTGACACATTCAACATTCGACGATACATTGCAGCCAAACCAGTCAGCAACAAAAACATTCAGTTCAGAAGTTTTTATTGACTACCATGACACAAGCATAGGCTTTCACGGCTACATCAACATAACGAAAAGACCGCAGCAATTTGCCACAAATCCAAACTTCAACAGGAACTTTGTGATAAACCTTGAATCAAGACCAGTGGGAGCAACTCTAAACGGAAGCATAAATCCAACCAGCTATCAGGTAAGGCACACCCAATCAACAGATGGAATTATTGGAATATCAAACAATGCAAACGTAACTGCAATTAATGTAAGATTCTCTTCTAATTCATCATGGATTTTTTATGATGATAATTCCTTCAATATGACACCGCAGCAAAACAGGTTTATTCCCTTCCACATAAAGCCACTTCTGCATAATATAACAGAATCAAACCAAACTTATGAGTTTGACATAAGCATACTCAGTGACAATTCAAATACAATAACAACGCCGATAACGGTGTTTGTGCCATTTGAGGAAACCCTAGTTTCAGAAAACCAGTCAAGCTTGGAAGACTGCTTAATAGAAAATTCAGTCTGCTGGATTGCAAGAAAAGAATTCTGTGATGCAAACCCATATTCACCAGCCTGCAACCCAGCCCCAAAAGTAAAAATTGTGGAAAAGCCAGTTTATATCGAGCCATCAGTTCCGTACAATTTCACCTACAAGGATATAGTTGCATTTCTTACATCCATAGCTCAGATAAAAGATTCCCAAGACAAGACAAACAAATTTGTTAATGATAAAGCTGACCAGACGGCAACAGCCATAGAAAAGCTCGCAAATACACAAGAAGAGCAAAAAAACCTCCTCAATAACACAACAAATCTAGCAAGTGAAAACAGCCAAAGGCAAAATAACATAACAACATCAATATTTTCCATTGCTACAATTGCAGCAATTGTTGTTTTATGCGGAGTAGTGTATTGGGGCATAAAAAGAACCAAGCAAAAAGAAAGAAACATTGAATCAATATATCCAAAAAATTAAAATGCAAAAAACAGCAAAAATAATAATGTGGGTTGGAATAGGAGTAATAGTTGTGCTTCTGGCATTCTTAATGCTGCCTTTGCTTTTGAAAGTTTCTTGGTGGTGGTTTTTTGTCCCATTGATTATAATTGCTGCTGGATTAATAATATTTTTAATAATTTTTCTTATCAGAAAATATGCATTTAAAAGAGTTCAGGAAGAGCAGCCAAAAGAGCAGGTAATAGACCCAGCAACGGCAAAGCATTACTTGAAAGAAGAGGTAATGCTAAAGGAATATTATAATTATTTCAAGACTGAGCAGGAGCAAGTGACCAATGAAGGCTCTTCTGGAAAGCCAAAAACCCCAGTTTTTCACATATTTGGAAAAGGGTATTATGATTCAATTCTTTATTATTTTTTTATGAATTTAAGCAATCCAAAGCTTATGGGCAGGCTCATTCAGGGGGAAAATGAGACAGAAGAAAAATTTATGAGCAGGGTCAAGGAATCAATTCCAAAGTTTGCACTAGAGCCAGAAATACTAGAGCCAGAAATCAGGGAAACGGAGCATCCTGACGGAACTGTCACCAGAACGATAAAAAAGAGAAGGCAGACTCTGGAGCAATACGAAAAGGAGAAAGAAGAGCAGGCAGGAGAAGATTCAGAGGAGGTTTAATTGGTAGCAACATCAGGAGTTACTTACACAGTATGGGGAATAACAATATTTGTTATAGCTGTAGCTTCAGTCATATTGCTCATTTATTTTACGAGAAGATTCAAGAAAATAAAAAATATCCCAAGAGACACAAAACTGGAAATATATGGGGAATTAAAAAAATTTGTTGATGGTCACACTCACGGATGGGTAAAGGAAATAAAAACAAACTGGACAAAAAGGAGCTTGATTGCATTTTACCCAGAGGATTACACACAGGAAGAAATTGAGCAGATGGATGAATTTCCAATAAGGTATGTTGCAGTTGAAAAAATGTATCCAACCGCAAAAGGAAGGCATTCAAGGGGATTTGGAATCATAAGAGTTTTGTCAAAAGATGTCACAGAAATGGCAAGTGACATGGAAGAATTTCCTCCAGAATTCAAAAGAGGATTTGCAAGGACTAAGATTGAAGAGAATTTAAGGGATACCACTTATATTGGAATAAGAGAAGGCAACGAAGCATTAACTCCAATTGTAAGAGACCTGAATACAGGGGAATTATCAAGGGATGCTATGGCAAAATTAAAAGAAATTCAAAGAGAAATGATTGAAAGCAAAGGCATCCAAGAATCGGTGCAAAAAAACGAAGATAAAAATAAATAGGAGGCAACTAAAAATGGAACAAATAGATAAGATAGACAAGCAGATTGAGGAATTGAAAGCAAAGAAGCTGGCTTTAATCAAAAGCAAGGAAAAGCCAAAGGAAGAATTACCAGAAAACGCCATGAAAGTCAGTTCGAGCCTGCTAGTTTCAGAGCAAGTCCCAGAATTGATTAAACTAGCGGAAAAAGGGCTGCCTATTATAGAATTGATTGCAAAAGGAAAGGCAATATACAGGGCATTTTCATTGGCACAGTGCAGCGAAATCAAAGGAAAATTAAAATACAGGGAAACAATACCAACACTTGACAAAGTGCCTGACAGGAAAGACCCAACCAAGACATTTGATATGGATGGAGTAAGGATTTTGATGGAAAAAATTGGAGATTAAAATGGGTGGATGGGATGGCTTTTGGATTATGCTGGGATTAATTTCAGCATCGGAAATAATTGCAGAAGCAATAAAAACATTAAAAAAAAGATGAATAAACAACAACTCGAAGAAAAATTAGTAAGCGTAACAAAAGAGCTTCGCAAGACTATATTAGAGCTTCACGAAAGGGATTCAGAGCTATTCAGAAAATTTAACAATTTGATGGAAGAAGAAAGAATTTTAAAATTGAAATTGGAAAAGGGAAAGTATGACCAAGAAAAAATCTAATTTAGTTTATTGTTTGACCTGCAAAAAAAGAGTTTATGGAGTTCATCACGCAATTTATTTTCCAGAGCATAAATTAAAAATTAAGGAGTGATAATTATGAAAATCAATCCAGAAAAAATTGAAAAAAGATTTGGTTACTTATTTGTAAATGGAAAATATTATGACTTAATTTCAAAAGAGGGCAAACCAATTTTTACAGAAGATAAAAATGCAATTAATAAAATAAATAAAGCAAAAGAAATGGCAAAAAAATTAGAACATGCCTTAAACAAAGAAGCAGTCTTGACAGAATCACTGATGAAATTAGAAAAACAAGACTTTGAAATATTATATAAGTCTTTGAAAAGCAACAGAAAATTTAAACCAAAAACAAGAGTTCACCATTGTGTAGATATGAAAATTGGTAATTTTGTTCTGCCAATTGTGGATTAAAAATTAAGGAGGAATAAAAATGCCAGCAAAAGAAAGCCAAACTGCAATGGTTGTCAAAGGAAAAGAGCTAAAACTAGAGCCAGTCAGGTCAGAGACGGAAATAATAACAAACAAAAGGTTTGCAACCTTGCAGATGAACATAAAAATCAAGGAAGAAAAGCTGACAGAAATAAAAGAAAAAATAAAGAAGCAAAAATCCTTAGAAAAAAAGCATCTGGTAGCAGATGAGTTCATCCAGAAGAAGATGAAGCTGAACAGCAAAATGATTTTAGCAGACGGAGATTATGACCAGAACTGGCATTCTTTGAAGGATAAATTATTTGGTGATATACTATAATTTTTATGATTAAGCACAAAATAAATTGGGATAAATTAAGCAAGGAAGTAAGTAAGATTGAATATGCCGTCTTTGATGAGAACTTGGAATCTAAAAGACTAAAAATACTTCTTAATGAGGAAGATAAAGAGCTTATCAAGCTAAGGCAGGTAAACACGCTGGATTACCCTCTGGAAAGGCAGAACCCAAATATATTGCAGATGCTCCTTAACTTAAATCAAAGAATGGAAATAATTGAAAATACCATAATTAAAAAAATTGAAGCTATTGAATATGATATTTCTTCATTAAAATCAATTTTTATATGCTCAAGAGAAAAAGAGCATTCAATAGACGGAAACGGAACTTTGGAAGACTTGGAAAAATTAGATGGTTTGCAAATCATCACTTACGATGAAGAAATTAATAAGCCAGAAGTTATCCAAGAGCCTGAAACAAACAGCGAAATAGCCAAAGAAACAGAAAAGAAGGAGGAGATTTAAAATGGGAGGAAGTCAATACAGGAAAAAATTAGAGAATGATAAAGATAGTGTTCCACCAGTAACAGAAGGTCAGACACTGGAAAACATGACACACTCCCAAAATAAATCCACCTAAAGGTGGGGGTTTCCCGACGCAGAAGCCTTAACTTAAACTGTTCGGTCTGCGGACACGAAAAGTTTAATGTGGCTTCCGCTTAAACAGAAAACCCAACGAAAGAACAACAACCACCAGTTATGAGGTGGTTGTAATGACCAAGAACAAATATAAACATTTTAATCCAGTAGTGCATCAGATTGAGAGCAAGATAGCAACGGTAAGAACGTCTTTCCATTGCAAGTATAACATAAATTATCATATCATTTGGATACCAAAATACAGAAAAGAAATACTGAAAGGAAAAGTGATTGAAGTGCTAAAAACAATAATTCATAGGCAATGCCAAGAACTCGGCATACAGGAGTTAGCTTTAGAAGTAATGCCAGACCACTTGCACTTATTCGTAAGCGGAAAGCCAACGATAAGACCTGTTGATGTAATCCATAAATTGAAAGGCAACACATCAAGGCAGTTAAGGTTAGTCTTTCCTGAACTACGATACTTGGGCTACAAAAATCATTATGGCAATGGCTTTGATGCTTTATGGGCAAGAGGTTATTACTGCGGTTCTGCTGGTCACGTTTCACAAGAGCAAGTAAAACGCTACATTCAAGAGCAGATGGGAAAATCAGTTTTCGAATACGACATTTACAACTGCCCTCCTGAATTGAAAGGACAACTGAAAATAGGTGATTTCTCGTGAAATATAAATGTAATAAATGTGGTGCTGTTGCAGAGGGCAAAAGCAATATTCCATTAGAACATGGAAAAATGGGATTAGTGGTTTATCCTAAAAGAAATACATCAAAAAAATGTGATGGTAGTTATACAGAAATAGGTGATTTCTCTTGACAAGCATAATTATCTACACTACTTACGATAAGCTAAAACATAAACTTCCGCTTAAAGGAAATAGGAGGCTTGCGGTTGCTTATTGGACAATCTCAAATATGCCTAAAAAATTTGATAATGACGATGAGAAAGATAGAGTTTATTTTGCTTATGATGGTTTTGTTCAGGGATATTTTGAAACGGACTATTTGAAGATTTATTCGGGAAAAAATATTCCCGAACCATCAATTAAATTTTATCCGCCAAGTTGGACTGAACTAAAGGAAAAGATACCTTGTAAACCTTTTCAGGGATTTAAATATTTTGTCGGAAGTGTGGAGGATGAAACAGATGGAAGGTCATAAAATTAATCCAGTTAGAATGTTTGATTTAATCAGAATTGAAGTAGTTTGTAATGATGGAAATAACGGAATGTTTTTAGGGAAAGTTACATCAATACATTTCTTTGATTGTATTTTAACAACTTCTATATGGGACGATGATGGTGAAGTTGGAACAAAAATAGAGTTTGGGAAAAATCAAATGTCTATTTTCAAGAATGTTAAGAGTAAGAGAAATATTACAATTCCAGTATTCAAGCAAGAAACTTTTGTAGGTTCTTGGATTGCAGATAGTGTTTGGATTTCAAGACAATCTTTAGCAGATATTCTTAACTTTCTCAATAGGCATTCAAAAGAAGAATGGAACATGGAAGAAGGAATTAGTGAGATTTTTGATAAGTGGAAAAACAACAAGAAGTTTTCCCAAAGTGATTTCATTGAGGTTAAAGTGCCTCTCGCTGTAAACAAGAAGGAGGACGGGCTTCCTCCACCAGATAAATCAGGTGGTATCCGCCCTACGATTTTATGAAAGAGATTATTTATGCTGTATGATTTGCGGTGGCAAGCACAAAGAAACTTTCCATAAAGGAACGCCAGAATTTCAGGAATATTTAAGGGGAGACATAATAAACAGATGAAAGGAAAAAAATGTAAAGGATGCGGAACAGTATTCTGGGGCGAAGGGGAATACTGCTCAGAATGTATTAACAATTAAAGCAGTGGGATGGAATAGTCTGGAGTATTCGCTGGACTCATAATCCAGAGGTCAGAGGTTCAAATCCTCTTCCCACTATTTTTTTAGCAAAGTTTAAATAAAGAAAAATTAAGAAATCAAAACAATGGTTACAGACGAAGAATTCAGGAAGCTAAGAGAAGATGTAGAATATTTGAAAACAACAAACATAGAAATCCTAAGCATAACAAACAAGCTTCTTGACAACCAAAAAAATATATTTAATCATCTGAAAGCCTACATTTTAAACACTGATTCTTGGGTTAAGCAGATTAAAAGAGAGCAGTCAGAGCTTGGAGAGCTTCCATCAATAGCAAACGAGAATGCAGAGAATATACAGCACAATTATGAATTAATTTATGAGCTTAAAGACCAAATAGAAGAGCTAAAGCAGGAAACAGATGCTTTGAAATTGATACAGATTATTTCTCTAAAGCAGAAGATTCCTAATCAACAATAAAATTTTATGTCACTGATAAAAAGTGCGTGAATGATTTTAGACGTTATTTATATAACACTTTCTAAAAAATGTATTTTCTACGACGACAAACATCATTCACTGCGACGATAGAATTTCTAAAATATTAAATAGTTAAGCATCTCTCTATAATTGGCAGTGAGTGAACTGTCGGAGGAAAAAATGAAAGAAAGAAAATGTGAAACGAAGAGATGCAGGGGCGAGCCTGCGGTATGTATTATGGGTAAATGGAAGTGCCAAGAGTGCTGGGAAAAACATTGTGAAAATTCAATGGGGATGAGAGCATGAAAACTGATTGGAAAGGCTCAGGATATTCCTTGAAATTCTATCACGATGAACGACAGGAATTCAAGGAGCAATTTGAAAAAAAGCTAAATTATCAGCAATCAGAAATAATAATAGCAAAGATAATCAGGCACTGCAAACTAGATAAATGGTCTGTAAGAATAAAGCGAACCGACAGAATAGGTGCAGGAAAATGCTTCACGAATGGTCTGATAAAATTAAGGTATGACACAAGCATCGGAATAATCTGCCATGAGTTTGCACACCTAATTTCTTACAGGAAATATTATGTCATGGCTCACGATAAAAAGATGCGAAGAATGATGAAATCACTAATGAATTACTGCAAGAAAAAGAATTACTGGGAAGGGGAAATAAAAATAAGGACTGCTCCAAGAATGATAACCCTTCCAACCGAATCAGAATCTAGATTAATCAAGATTAAGAAGAAGCAAGAAGCGTTGTTAAGATACGAGAAGAAATTGAAATATTACACAAAGCTTTACAACACCAAAATTAAGAAAGCAAAAAGAAGCATCGCAATGTTAGAAAGGAGCAACAGGCAGGCTCTTGACAAAGGTTCAGTGCCTTCAATCGAGCCTGCCAATGATGCCATGACCACCCCCACACCTGACAATCTCATTGGAACATTAATATAATAAACTTGTGAAAGATAATACTAGAAGTGGATTACACAGGTTTGTTATTTATCCAATTAATTTACTGCCAAGCAAATCATTTATTACAATAGACTTATTTTCAGTTTTTTCCAGTTTAGCATAAATAACTCCATCTATAGTAATTGACATCTTTTTCTTTTCAAATGGCAAATATCCATGCTCATCATAAAATTCAAGCCATTTGCACATTTCTTTTATATCCTTGTCTATTTGCACCATTTTCTAAGCCTCTTTGAAATATTATGTAATTAAAAAAAAGAAAAAGCTTACTTAGCTTTTCCAAGAATCCGAAAGACCTTTGTGCCACATTTACTGCAAGCACCCTTCACAGCCCTCATTCCATTCTTCATCGTGACTTCCTTGCCATCCTTAATCTCAACTTCTTTCCTGCACTTCATACATCTTCCTTTTGCCATTCAATTCACCTCAAAGTTTTAAAGTTTTCAAGCTTATGAGTGGGTTTATATATAAACATTTGGATTATTTTTTCATCTCTTCTTTCAATCCAATATATTTGCATTCCCTCTCTAATTCTATCAGCCTTGTATAATTTTTTTCGCATGTCAAATTATTGTAGTCTCCTCTCAACAACTGCCTTTTATGGCAGTTTTCATGGGCTATTATTCCTCTTCTTTCATCAGCATCAGTTCCATTGGATATATCAATTGATATTTCACTTTCAGTTATTCCACCCGAATTCTTAGAGAAAACCCCTCCATTAACATTAGTGCTTCCAGTTTCAGCCATGCTAAAAGGAAATTTTCCTGTGCATAAATACTGAACGCTTCCTTTTATCTCAGCTTCTGCAATTGGATGACCTGTTAAAATTAGATTGAACATGCCTATTGGAGTATATTCATTAAGCTCGTATACAAAAAACAAATAAATAACAGCAAATATAATTATTAATTTATAGATTAGTTTAGCCATTATTTTTTCCAAGTTTATTATTTTTTAATTTTTCCTGAACTTGATTGAATAATTCTTCGGAGATAAGAGGCTGATGCAAGCCTTTCATTTCTTTTCCATCAAAACGCACATAACCAATATAAGATTTATTTTTGAGAATATTATAATAACTTTTTATAGGAATTTTATATTTTAAACATATAGTTTTGTAATTAATATTGTTTAATGTATCATCAAACACTCCTTTTATTACACCACAATATTTCAAGTCTATCACTGGAATTTTATTTTTTTTATCCCATTTATAACCGAGTGGCATTTTCCCAATGAGTCTTCCCTGTGTAAATTTTTCATCAAAAGTATCACTTAACCTTTCAACAGTTAAATCCCTTTCAAGCTGTGCCAACGCATTAATCAATGTAAAAAAGAATTTGCCCATTGCAGTAGTTGTATCAATCGTTTCATACAAGGAAATAAACTGAACATTAACCCTTTCAAATTTTTCAAGGGTATCAAGAGCCTGTTTGGTGTTTCTAAAAGCCCTATCCATCTTAGTAATTATCATAGCATTAAACTTTTTATTAAGTGCATCAACAACAATCCTTTCAAAGTCTGGTCTTTTTTTGCTTAAAGTTCCAGCAGTCTTTCCAGCATCAATATACCAACCATAAATAGTCCATCCTTTTAGAATACAGTATGCAGAAATTTTATTTTTTTGTGCATCTATGCTATACCCTTCTTTAGCCTGTTCTTTGGAGCTTACCCTTATATAAGGAGCTACTTTGAATTCTTCCATCAAATTGCCTCAACAATAATTCCTTTAGATTTTTGAAGATGGCTACTTACGGTTTTATGGTCAATCCCAATATAAGTTCCTATATTCCTCAATGTAACCTTTTTTCCATTTGGAAGCACTCGTTGATTAAATAAAAAAACACATTTTTCAGTGAGGTCTAATTTTCTTAATTGTTCTTCAATTTCAGAAGGCTCACCATTAAGCCAATGAAATTGAGCAGAAAATTCAATGCATATATTAAATTTCCATAAACTTACACTTAAAAAATTTATTATTTTTTTATTCTCTTCTTTATTGTATTCAGTTTTACTCCAATGATTAAACATTTGGTATAATCTTATTCCTTTAATAGATGCATCCTGCAAGGGATTTTGTCCTGTTTTAATATACCTAATAAATTTTTTAAATGTTGTAAATTCTGGAACAAAAATGTGACACAACCAACATAAAAGAATACAATTTTTAGGAGTATCAGAACCACCCTGACCCAAAGGAATTATATGATGAACATCACTACCTTCTGCACCACACTTCTGACAACTACCTTTATCTCTTGCCCAAACATAAATTTTTATGCTTCCCTTCTCACTTCTTCTGCCACTCATAAATTCTCCAGAAAGAATTTTAATTCAATTTTTTCTTTTAACATTTTTTACAATGAGTTTCTCTAATTGTTTTTTTATTTTGAACCATTCAAGAAGTTCTATTATTCTTGGTCTAACCCTTCCTGAAAAAGTTCCATGTGGGTCTTTCTTTGAGCCTGCCATCCTTTCATCCAACGACTTTAATTCGGCATCAGTAAATATCAAAGATTTTTTTATATCCATATTTCAAATACGAAAGGAGATACTATATATAAAACTTCCTATCTTCTTCCAAATATGGAAGATAAAAAACAAAAGAATTTATTTAACCATCTCCAACACCCTTAAACTCCTTATGTCTCAAGGAACTTGAATCAGCAAAGAACTGGAGTTCACTAGGCTTGTATTGAGATTTATCATCCAAGAGCTTAGAATCACGCCAGAACCAGTATCTACGCTGTAATCGCCAAGTATCACAAATCCATGACCTATACCTTCCTCCACTTTCTCTTACAGTGACTTTCGCCAATCTCACCATCTTACAACGTTTGCTTGTCTTGGCTTTACTGTAACCTCTCATTATCCAAGTGCCTTCACCACAATGATGTTCAATAAAATTTATGATTCTTTGTTTAGAGCTAATCAATACAACAGGCACTTGCCCAAGAGCCATTTCAAATTTGAATACAATTTTTCTAAGACAACCCCTTAGTCTATGATTCCATTGATTATAACCATCAGCACTCATAGGAACTTCTTTAAAGATTACAATTGATATTGATGTCTTGTGACCTTTCATTGGACACCGCCTTCCTGCGGAATCCTGCAAACATTCCCCAGAGAAATTAATGAATTGATTGCAGGTTTTGTATATGTTTGAAGACGAGCATATACCCTCGCCAGTCTAGTAAATTTATTCTCCATACCATACCCATTGAAATAGAGTTCTTTAATGGCAATGGTTTTACAATATAAAAATTTTAGAACTGAAGCAACATAATTAATACTCCACTTCGTCAAAAGAAGAAAGAATAAGCCAGATTGAGCTTCCAACATCGAGCCATTCGGCATCGAAATATTTTCTGGAAATTTCTGGGGCGTTTCAAATGGCATTTTTTTGCAAAACTTTTTTCTAAGAAAAGTTTCACCGAACTTATTGGAGGTTTTTCAGAAAATATAAACTTATCGCTTTTTTTCCTTCCCCACCCCACAGGGTGGGCATGTAATAGGATTTTTTTCTTTTCAATCCCCACTTTTAAAAAAAGGTGAGCCTCCGCCAGCTTGCATAGGCTCTGCACGTCACTTGCACCACAAATCCACAAAGAACTCGCAGAGCCTTCGCCACCAATTCGCCATCCTGCGACAAAGCGTAAAAATTTTGCTGGCGGAGAGAGATTCTTTGCAAAAATAAGACCCTCCAAACAACATATAGTAAAATTTATATATTAGGACATACACTTTGCGAAATATGGTAAGAGAAATAGACCTTTCAAGAGCTATTGAGCTTGTTGGCAGTGCAATTGAATCTCACGCTAGACAGCTTGCTGGAAGATATAGAATGTATAAAGATGCCGATGAACTCAGGCTCGCATTCAGGAAGGTCAGGGCTTCTGCACTGAACAATTCCTTGCACGCTTACGCAAAAATTTTGAATTGATTCTTTAGAAATAATTATAGAATTTTTCATAACTATCGGGCTATAACTATGCGGAAAAATGTCAAGAAAAATAATCAATGATTGGAACAGCAAAATATACTTCAAAGGGGAGTGGAGGCTACATAGAATTCATTTTCGCACTTGTAGCCGATGCCTTTAGGAATTACAAAACCACAGCAAAGTATGGGAAGGTTTGTGATGCCTGCAAGAAATCTTTTGCTCCGCATCTATTGATTCAGAACGAAATATTAAATTAAAATAATAAAGAGTGCCTCTTTTGGCGGAGGCACTCCGCTTGCCTTCATCCGAAAAACGTTGGGGGTGGTTTTTATAAATGAAGGCAAAGAAACAATCTCACGTTTCCATGAGCATCAGTTCTTTAAATGATTTCTTCTTATCCTTTTCATTGATAACATTTCTGGATTTAATCTTTCTTTTGCTTTCGATGAATTTAATTTTGGAATTTTCTTAAATTTATTTAATTTTTTATTTATAAAATGATTTTCTTTTTCCGACATCTTTATTGGCTTCGGATTAAATAATTTGGAAAGGTTAATTCCAGCGAAAGTTTCCCAGTTAAACCCCAAAATCTCTTCTTTGTCTTTTGACTGGATTTCTTTGAAAGTTTCATCAATTTCTCCAATATAAGTCAAAAGTTCATCAGTTATCTTTGTTTGTTTTTCCAATCTTTAACCTCTGTTTCCTGCAATGTGTATTTTAATCCCTTTATCATTCATCTTATTTACTAATTTTCCCAGAGCAATTCTGCTTCCAACATGCGAGGTGAACTACCTACACCAAAACATTAGTTTTAGAATAGGCTTCATTCTTCACAGACAAAAGTTGCAGATTACTCTGTAGAGCTTCCATCTCCAAATGATTTACTTCAGGCAGTTCCTGCCTTAGCTTTTCTAAGCATAATCTCTTAATTTCCAATGCGGAATTATAGTCTCTTTCCGCTTCAAATCCGCAACTGCATTTGTGCCATCTATCCTGTATCTCTTTTAGCACTATATTTCCGCATTGGCTACATCTTTGTGTAGTTCCTCTTGGGTTTACAGCAACCATCAAACCACCAGCACTTTCAACCTTGTAGCCGAGTAATTGCCTAAATTTACCCCAAGAAGCGTCATTTATTGATTTTGAATATCTGCTTTGAACCATATTTTTGATTGTCAAATCTTCTATGGCAATTATGCCATAGTTTGTTGCATAATAATTTGATAATTTATGCAGAAAATCATCCCTTGAATTTACAAGAGATTCATAACATCTCGCAAGCTGTATTCTAAACCTGTTTCTGTTGTTGCTTCTTTTCTTTTTGTTTGACATCAATCTTTGCAGATGCTTTAATCGCTTTTCTTTCTGTTTCAAATGTCTTGGGTTTTGTATTCTGTTTCCGTCGCTGTCATAAACAATATCCGTCAGTCCCAAATCAATGCCAACAACCTTGTTGTTGGCTGTCTTTTGCGGTTTTACCCCATCTTCAATGACAAAAGCATACCATTTTCCAGAAGGAAAATGCTTGATTGTGATTTGCTTGATAATTCCTGCAACTTTCCTGTGGCATCTGATTGGGATGTTTCCAATTTTAGAAAGCCATAAATTTTGGTTTCTGCTGTCATTCCAATCAATCCTAAATCCTGACTGGTTGTATGTAAAAGTTTTGAAAATCCCTTTGCCTTTGAATCTCAAAGAGCCGATTTTTCTGCCTTTTTTCTTTGTTGCTGACAAACCTTTCAGATTTGAAAATAGCTTATAAACTTCATACTGCAAAACCTTTGAATGGACTTTTGTAAATCTGCTGTCGCATATTTTCATGTCGGGAATTATTCCCTGAATAAGTGATTTGTCAATCACTTTCTGATTGTTAAGCTCTCCAAGAAATGTGTTGTATCCTTGCCTGCAAATTTCTAATGCTTCAAGCAGATTATTCTCTGTTTGCCTATTTGGATATAACCTAAATTTATGAGTTATCATTTTATTTTCAGCAATTTTCTTATTACATCCGAGTAGGTGTCTCCCACTTCTTTCAGTTTTATCAGGGCATTCACAACATCCTTTTCCAACTGAACCTTTACTTTATCCATATTATCCTTGTTATATACACTTATTTATATAATTTTCTGTTTATTGTTTATTATGTCAATTCATCTGACACCAAATTATTCTAATTTGGAATCAGACTTCTTGGCACGGAAGTTAAATATTTTTTTTGCCTACTTTTCTATTTGAGAATATTGTTCCTGTAATTTATTAATTGTTAATTTTAACCCAGTTTTTAAATTAATTTTTTTCATTCTTGAATCATACTCCTAAAATCTTCGCAGTCACATTCATTGCAACCAGATATTCCAACAACTTTTCCGTTTCTGATTATAGCATCATGCTTAAAATCAGAATGATTGCACTTGCAAATAAGACCTTTCCTTATTTCATCCAGTGCAACAACTGGTTTTTCAATCTCTGTAGAACTTATCTTAATATCTCTTTCTTTATTCAGGTTCTTTCCTTTTTCAATGTAATTCTTAACAGTCTTATGGTCAATTCCAAGATGTTCTCCAATTGCCCTTAGTGTTGCTTTCTTTCCATTGGGCAGAACACCCTCAGCAAATAATCTTAAAGATTCATTCATCAATCTAGTTCTTTCTTTTTCCTTTACATCAGTCAATTTATCTTTTGTTTTTTCAAGCTCATCCTGTCCCATTTTCTTTTCTTCTTGCTCTTCTTCCTTCTCTTCAATTCTTTTCTTGAAGTCCTCAATATCTTTCTGGACTTCTTCCTGAACTCCTTTCTTGCATTGTTTGACGTGCTCTGCAACTTCAGCAATCAAATCAGTGTATTTTCTCATTTTCTCTGGAAATTTCTTTTTATACATCTCAACAAACTGGATTTTTTCCTCTTTGTGCATGTGGCTGGGCATGAATATCTTGAAGCTTCCAAACATTTCTTTCCCTTCCACCATAAATTCTCCAGCCTCAAGGTTGCGAAGCTGTTGTATAGTGTCCCTGTTATATTTCAGTGCCTTGCTGATTCTTTCAATGTCCTGAATGCTTTTTATTTTGCCAAATAGAATATCCGTTCCTTTTCCCTTTACGCTTTCATCAAGGTCAACCCAGACCTGATTGCTCATAATTGTTGTTACTCCTCTTCCTTTTGACCTGATTTTCTGCAACTTAGGAGACAATGAAAGTGCCAAGAATTTTTTGTATGCTTCGGGCTTGTAAGGTAATAAACTTCCAATTTCTGGAAGAGGAAGGACTATTGGGTATTTCACAAGGTCAATATTTTCCCATATAAGGTTTAATATCCTGAATGAAACAAAATACTTGATTTTCTCGTCTTTAATCCATTTCGTAGAAAAACAATGGTAATGCTCTTGGTCTTTCAGTATCTCCCTTATATCTAAGTTCAATTTAAAATTTTCTGGTGCGAGGCAGTAATCATTTTGGAATGGCTTAAAATAAGAAGCAACATCTGAAACAGTTTTCTGCGTTCCGCTTGAGCCTGAAATAATTCCAAAATTATCCATGTCCGCAACTGCAATCTGCTTTCCGCCAAAAGTTATTTTTTTTCCTTTTATTCCTTTTTGAATATTTCTCACCAAATCAAAAACACTGTCATTCTTTCCAAGACTGTTTACTGCATTGAGCATGTCCCTTACAATATCCAAATCTGACTGGCTTTCAGTGATAAAAGAAATTTCATCCCTTCCAAGCTCATTGATTGCCAGAGTAAATATATTCATGTCTGGCAGTTCTGTTCTTGGAAGGTCAAAAGTGAAAGGATGATAAATTTTTACTGGCTTTGAATATTTAGGTTTTCCTATTCTGTATAAGGAATTTAGATGATATTTTGCCTCTGGCTCAAACATTGCAAAAGAAAGTTCAAATTCATCTTTAGGGTCAAAAGGGCAGATAACTAAATATCCTTCATCGTGCTTTTCTTCAACAATAGATTCCTCAGCAATGGATTTTCCCCCTCCTGAAGAAGAAATTATCAGAAGCTGTGAATTTCCCCTTTGAACAAGCTTAACATAATTTTCTTGGAGTATTTCCATTTTATTTTAGAAATTTTTTTAATTTTTGTTTATCTTCTTTATTAATGTTGATATATCCAACATTCTGACCATTTACCAATGATACCAATAAAATAGAATCTCCATCAAATTCAAAGGTTATGTCAGATTTTAGAACAGAACCAACTCCTAAAAAAATATTAAGCTCAGAACATTTTTCAAAGTTTATTTTTTTTCCCATTTCCATCCCCTTTTATTATCATATACTTATTGTTTTTGATTGTAAGTTTGCTCTGGCAGTGATAGCAAGTCCAAACCATTCCTTCTTTTTTGTCTCCAAAAATCTTAGTTCCGCACTTCAGGCATGGGAGGGGCATATTTAATAACCACCAGTCTTACATTTGTTCCAATGAAGTTTTGCTTCTTCAATATCAAATGTTGATAACCTATTACAATTTGTGCAACCATATAATCCATTTTTTTTAATAAAATATGGAGAAATAATTTTAGGTTTTATTGGTTCATCGTCTATTGGTTCATTAGCTTTGCGATGTTGTTCAGCAATCATCTCATTAATAAATATAATTGCAATAGCTCCCCCTCCCATTTTTTACTCATCTCCCAATTTAATCATATCCTTCATGTGTTTTTTTAAAATACCACAATTTTAATTTAAGCCATCCCAATTTGATATGATAAAAAATTAAAATTGTGTTTATCATCAAATTAAACAACCACAATAAAAATATTTCATACAATCTCTTTTTTTTCTTAAGTTGGATTGTTAATAAATTTATTTTTATACTTACTATTATTATCTTCATCCCCAAAATAATTTTTTTTAATTTCATTCTTCTCCATCAGCACTTTCTTCTTCTCTCTCGGACTTCTTTAAATCAAAGGTTGTATATTTCCTTTCAGATTTCTTGAAATATTCATTTGGTATGACCATATTTTGCAGGTTTGTCTTGGATTCATACAAATGGAAAACTTCATAAATTATCCTCATAAAAAGCGATAATTTTTTTACTTCATTCTTGTATAATTTAAAAATTCTGTTTTCCTTGTCAATATCGCTTAATTCCTTATTGCCAAGACTGTCATAAAAAAGCTTAATCTTGAACATCATCATATTTGATTTTGTTAAATAAGATTTGACCCTTTCTGTGTTTTCTCCATAAGCTTCTTTTAATATCTCATCTCCCATAGTAGCCCTTAGATGCATTATAGCCTCAAGGAAAAAATATAAGTCCGCACCATTATCATTAGTGCAGTAGTGTGCCAGCTTTGAAAGGCTTAACTGCCTAGTAATTGGAAAGATAGGCGCTAATTTTTCATCAGCCTGCTTTTCCTCTTCACTTGCCTCTTCTGTTTTTATTTCTTCTGTTTCCATTTTTATAAATAAAATAAATTATCCCAAAAACCCTTTTCTTTTTTTGGCTCATCAGTAATCAAAAACTCATTATCATCACTTTCTGTTTCAAAGCTCATCTTCCCAAAATATTTTCGAATTCGTAGGATGCGACGCCTATAATATTCCTTCCTTTCTCATACAATCCAGTAAACCTTGTTTCTTTTTGGTCAAGCAGTTCAGTTTCTTTCAGGAAATTAGCAATTAAATGAGTATTATTCTGGACAAAGTTCTCCAAGACAGCCAATGATTTTTCAGTATTGATTCCTAAAACCCAATTTTTCCAGTTATTATTTAATAGTTTTCTCTCATCCATGCTGATTTTAATTTCTTTTACTACACATACTAAATTATAAGCCTGAAAGAAATCCCAATAATCATTTTTCTTATTAGATACACTTTCATTATATTTTTCATATTTTTTCTTAATGAGCTGTCTTAGTAATTTCATAGTCCCCTCCAATATCAGCCTCATACAATATTTTAGTAAATGTAAAATTAACAACTTCCTTAACGGCACTCATGTTTTCGTGAATCAGTTTCATAAGCTTATTGCGGTAAGTGTGCTTGCCATATTCTATAAGCTGGTTATACTCTTCAAGATTATAATTTATCTTAATATAAACATCCTTTAATTCATCAAGCCTATCCTTTATTTCCTGATGGTCAATGCCTGAAAGCTGCTCATGGCAGTAAACAAAAAGGGATGCCCAGTCTATTGAACTTTTATTTGATGTCCTATAAATTTTTTCTATTTTCTCTTTTTCAGCCTCATCATTTTCAAAATCTATTTTTTTGATTTTTGACTTGAGTTCATCAAGATTGCTTATTTGAAAAAGAGTTTTTTGTTGCATTTTAAAACTCCGTGCCAAGAATTCCATCTGCTTTAGCTGGTGGATGAATTGGCACAATACCACTGGACATCCTCGCATAAGCTTTATAAAGGAGTGCGTCTAACTTACTATTTTCCATATTTTTGATACCTCTCTTTTCTTTTAATTGAGCCATATTCCTGATAATGATGTTTTCTACATAATCCTAAACCAAAATGTTTTATATCACAACCAACAATGCTACATCTTCTTTCTTGAGGTCTTGCTTTTTCTATATCTTCAAACATTTGTTTTTTCCTTTCAAGGAAGATAGTTGCATTTTTGTATAAATAATTATAAATCTTTTTGGCATTATCCCTTCCACATAATTCAATTGCCAAAACATTACTTTTACTATCTTTATGTCTTTTTTTAAATTTAGTTTCTGAATTAATTGCTATATCTATAAAAATATTTCTTTGTATCCATTCTAATAATTCTTTTTCAGCTAATAAAGAAAAATAAGAATCATTATTTTTTGTTAAACGAATACAACCATCACCATCAAATAGCCCTCTTAGAAAATGATTATACAAAGATGGATTTATTTGTGGGATAATCTTTTTGTTATGATATTGGAGTTTATTAAGGTCATTCACAATCTTTTTATTTGGGATATGGACTTTTGCTATTTCTTGATAACTATATTTATATTCTTTTAATGGTCTGTTAGTATTTAAAGATTTTAGAAATTTTAATAAATGATTTCTATCTTTTATTGATAAAGTAAGAGATAATGCTTTATTATTTAAATAACCATCTGCCCATAAAAAACCCAACCAATACGATTTTTCTTCTGTATTAATATCCTCAAAATAAGTCTCATCAAGGGTATATTTTCTTAGTGCGTGGGATGAGTCTCTTAATTGAACATTCTTTCTTTTTAATAAATTCCATATGGTTACTGATGACACACTATACTCTTTTCCTAAATATATAGTAGATAATCCATTCTGGTATTTTTGAATTATTGTAGGTATTTCTATTTTATCTATCTTCATATTAAAAGGAGAGTTAATACTACTATTTAAATATTTTGTTTCTAATTCTGTATTTAACATTTTTAAATACCTCGATTAATCATTGTTAATGATACCGTCGGACTGCCCTGAACTTAACGCCTGCGGACATGATGTAAGACCAGCTTTGCTGGCTGTCGTGGATGAATCAGGAACTATAACAGCAAAACCTTCAACAAGCTCTGCTGTTGGAAGCTCCACGCTTTAGCGTGGAGAGGGTGTCACGTGTAGCATAATCCAGTCCCAGTCTGGCATTTAGACTTATCATTTCCAAAATAGCTTATGCAGTCATTATCAGCCTTGCAAAAAAATTCAACGAGTTTTTTCGGATGACCAAGCAAATCCACCTTTACATCAGTGCCGTCAATATTTTTTACAGCCTCAAAAGGCTTGTCTTCAGTAAAATCTTTTACAATTATAGGATTTCCACCTATTCCACTAATTGCACTTCCACCAGTTAGTGCAACTCCGCTAAATCCAGTAAAAGCCCAAATCTGAGGATTCCAAATCAAAGTCAATATTCCCTGAAACGGAATTATAAAATGGTGGTTTACAAACCAAGCGTAAAGCAGTTCAAGCACGGCAAAGCTTATTAAAGTCAGCCCAAGAATTGTGAATGATGCAACAAGCCTTTCAAAAAGATTCATGTTGCTGAACTTCCTGAATATTTTTTTAAATACCCAGAAAAACAGGATAAACCAAGAGAACATTATCGCAAGATTCATAACAATTTCAGATTTTACATAAGAAACATATTTTTTATCAAACCTTTCTGGATGGGAATTTATTGTTGTCTGGTTTGAGAGCAAATTAACATCTTCCTTTATCGCCTGCTCGGAATTAAAAATTTTTCCAGCAGTGTCATCAATTAAGGGCTTCCAGTCATTGTTCTGGCTGCCATAAATAATATCATTAATCAGTGGAACAATAAAAATAAACATAAATCCAGCAATGCCGAGCATTAGTCCAATTACCTTAAAAATTCCTCCTATAGAAATGCCACTGGGAATATTAGGAATTGTTTCCATTGAATACCTCCTCCTTCAAAACATCAAGCTCATCATTGGAAAACATATTCCAATTTATAAAATCCCCGACAAAAGGCTTATATTTCTCAAATATAACTGCGGAGCACATTCTGAACATTTCATTTCCTTTCAGCAATTCAATAATTTTTTCTTTGTCTGGAGTATAAACTTCATGCTTTCTTCCGTTCATTTCAAGCCAGTCAACTTGCTTCAAAATATTCTCATCTGCAAGTTTTTTCAGGAAAGTCCTTGTAGTTCCAGAAGTATCTCCAATCAGTTTAGATATATAATTTAAAGTTCCGCTTTTTTTATCAAAAGGCAGGGAATAAAGCTTGAGCACCAGTTCCAATCTTCCATTTCTTATCTCCATAAATCATTAATTTTCAAAACTTCTATTTAAATCTTTTGCTTTGTCGGTTTTTCGACAATCATTTATTAAAGTTTAATCCCAAAGAACCCCTAAACTCGGCATTTTTCTTATAAATGCCTCGCACCGTCGCTAAAGCAAACACCCTCACAAGATTCAATCATTTCCTTGTGTGCAGGTGGAGATTACCGCAAGGTTATTTCACCAAAAGAGGTTAAAAAAACAAAATGAAAATGCAAAATAAAAAAGCAGGTAGCGGTTTAGGGTGGCTCATAGGAATAGGCTCATTAGTTGCTCTCGTTCTGATTGTAGCTATTGTTTGGTATGGGGTATCAAAACAATCAGCTTATCAAGACGAGCAACTAGAACTGCAAAAAGCAGCAGCAGCAAAGGAAGCAGCAAAGGCAGCAGCACCAGCAGCACCAGCAGCAAACAGAGGAGGCACTGCTTCAGTAGTAAAAGCAGCAGCATACGACTTTGAGTCAACAAACACAGGAACAGCAACGGGAATTCCATCATATGTTTACCAGTATGTAGTAGATTCTCAGACAGGAAAAACATCTGAGACTCCATCATATATTGGTTCAGCAAGTGCAACAACGCTGTCAACAAGCGGAACATCATTCAACACAGTTATTGGAAACAAATTGTGTGGAGTGGCATTCAACGCAACTGGCGGAGCAACTGGAACAACTGGATATTACGGAGTTGAGAAATGCATAAACGTTGTAAGAGATTATGACGATTTAGCATTGGAAACTCACAAAATATGCAGGCAAGACCAAACACAGGGATACCTTGAAGATTACTCAAACAACAAAGGACTGAACTTAAGTTTGGGTGCAAATTCAGCTTCAAACAGCTTCAGAGATTTGTTCTTCAGGATAAACTCGTCAAACTGTGCTTACAATTTGGGAGCAATTGCAATTACACTTGGCTCAGGGACTGGCTCAAATATCCAGACAATCACCCTAGATGGTGGAGCTAACCCAATGACAAAATCCAGCCTAGCACTTACAAGGATAAAGCCACAATTCCTATACGAGTTGGACACTCCATTAATGATGCATCAATACCAAAGTATAACAACTGGGTCATTGACGCTGATAGGAAATGGAAACGGATGTTCGACTACGGAATTCGTCAACGTAACAGCAATGGACAAAGGAAAATTCCAGAGTGCTAAAGGAAGCAACCCAATTTTGACAGGCTATGAAAATGATGCACAGACACCAGCAGATGTTGGCGGAGCAGATGTTCTAATCGCAAGTAGCGGAAGAGGAACATCAACAGCTAACGTAGTCAATGGTGATGGGACATACTCATTTGCTTGCACAAGCTAAATTAAAAGTGTTATAGCTTAATCTCAAAGAAATTTGAGACGGCAGAAACACATTTTTTTTATTTTTTTTCTTTTTCACCAATGTTCTGGAATTGTTATTTTGCAGCACAATAAAACTTATATAGTAGTATATATTTCAACCAATCTATATGTTAGAAGATACAATTAACCTCTTTGTAAGACCAAAAGTTTCCAAGATATTTTTATTTCTGCTGGAGAATACAAGCGAGCCAAAATCAATTTCTTACATCACCAAAAAAACAAACCTGCAATTCTCCCACGCCCATAAAATCATAAGGAAGATGGAATCAGAACAGCTTATTTCACTGGAAAAAATTGGAAGAATCCAGCTTATCTCTTTAACAAAAAAGGGAACTGAATTAGCACAGAAAATTTCAAAGATTTATGAAATTCTTGGAGTTAAATATGATGCAAAATAAAAAAGCAGAATTTGATTTACTGATTGTTTTAATTGCTATCGGTGCTCTTGCTTATTTTGGTGTTTTTAATAA